>WNGF01001030.1_pt1 | contig 47321 bp, 50 predicted proteins | sample 5400641 | NCBI WGS metagenome assembly WNGF01 (sample SAMN13153371, study PRJNA577476) | soil metagenome | isolation source: 80 cm soil or saprolite under grassland replicate 2 | place: USA:California | collected 2016-06-15 | reverse complement strand
TCAACACAGTGGTGCGCCAGGTCGCCTTCTACACGTTCGAGCGCAAAGTCCACAGCGAACGCCGTAGCGGGGAGGTGACCGTCGAGCGTCTCAACGCGCTCTGGCTCGAGGTGCAGCGGGAGAGCCTCGGAGAAGCGATCGAGCTCAAGCCGGGTTACGAGACCTTCTGGGCCTACATTTCGCACTTTGTGCACTCCCCGTTCTATGTTTACGCCTATGCCTTCGGCGATTGCCTGGTGAACTCGCTGTACGCGGTTTACGAGAAGGCGGCGGAAGGCTTCGCCGAGCGCTATCTGGAAATGCTCGCGGCCGGCGGCACCAAACACCATTCCGAGCTGCTGGCGCCCTTCGGTCTTGACGCCCGCGATCCCGCGTTCTGGCAGGGCGGGCTCGGCGTGATCGAACGGATGATCGAGGAGCTGGAGGAGCTGGACCAACGCTCCTAGCTCCTTGTGACCTTTTATTGCAGGTTGATGACGGCGCAGCGGAGCTCGCCGCGCGCAACGGGGGAATCTACAATCTAGGATTTCAAATCGACCGATAATTTGATAACTGTCTGAGCAGTGGGGGCTGCCATGCCGGTCACCAGGACGTATCGCTTTCACGAGATTTTCAAGGAAGAAGCTCAGGCGATCAATCAGCGTCGGCGGCGGTTCGGCAGAGGCCTGGTCGCGCTGGAGTTTGAGGCCGGCACGAATTCTAATTCGAATTCCGAACGTGATCCCGGAACGGCGTCGCCGCCTGGATCCCTCGCCCCGGCACAAGAAAGCGACACGCGCAGCGGCGGCGAACCGATCGTGCGGCCAACCGCGAAATCAGGTCTCGCCGGCCTTGCGTTGTCAGGCGGCGGAATTCGCTCCGCATCTTTCTGTCTCGGGGCATTGCAAGCGCTCGACAAGGCCGGTGTTCTGAAGAAGATCGATTACCTTTCCACGGTGTCGGGCGGAGGCTACATCGGCACTTCCTTATCTGCCGCGATGAGCCGTTCGAAGGGTGACTTTCCGTTCACCAGCAGCCTGACCCAGGACGAGCCCTACGGGGTTCAGCACATCCGTAATCATTCTAATTATTTATTCCCGCAGGGGATCATCAACATCTTCTACAACGTGGCCATATACCTGCGTGGGTTGCTCGCCAACGCGCTGCTCATTCTGCCTTGGTTGCTCGTCCTCGCGGCGATCACAATCTTCTTCAAACCGGATTCAGAAAGCCTGCACATTTCGCTAAGCGGCACCACCCTTCCCGAAGCCTTCAACGCCGATCATTTCGGCCTCAGCCTGATTGTGCTGTATTTATTTGTACTATTGCTGCTGGTATGGGCGCTCTGGCGATCGTTGGAGATCAGCGGTTGGGCCGCGGAAATCGGTTCCCCTTGGACCTTGGTCTCCGCGCTAGTCCTGATCGTTCTAATAGTTATTGCGTTCTGCGAACTGCAGCCGCTCGTGCTGGATGGCATTTTCAGGTCCGCCAACGGTCAGGGCGGAATCCTTGCGAGCTTTGCCACCTGGCTCCAAGGCCTGGCTGCTCTATTGGCGCCATTCTCGGCTGCAGTTGCCTTCTTCAGCCGCCACATCGGTCGCCTATTGAGGCAGGGTAATGAGAGGCCGAACTTAGGTGCCCTCGCATCCCGCGCGGCCGGAAAGGCGGCGGTTTACATAGCCGGAGCCGCGATCCCGTTCCTGTTGTGGATGGCGTATCTGTACCTGTGTTTCGCGGGGATCAAGGACCTCGATCCCGACTACGTGAACCGGAGCGGCTCGTACTACCATGCGCCGTTTTGGCTCAGTGATATTTCGCAACGTTGGTTCGGGTACAAAACCCCAATCGGGTGGTTTTATCTTGTAACAGGTATCGAACTGTTCCTGCTTTCTCTCTTTCTCGCTCCGAATGCGAATTCTCTTCACCGCCTCTATCGCGATCGGTTGAGCAAGGCTTTCCTATTCGATCCCACAACAACCATCGAAGCTCGGCGTCCCGGGCCGGGGTCCAAGCTCCAGTCCGCGCCGCTAAGCGATCCTGCCGCGTTCGAACGCTTAAAATACGGAAACTTCGAGCTCGCGCCGCTCGACCGCTTCAAGTTGAGCGAAATCTCTTGTGTCGATACCCCTTTCCATCTCATCAACACCGCCTTGAATATTCAGGGATCAAAATACGCCAACCGCCGTGGTCGGAATGCGGATTTCTTTCTCTTTAGCCCCAAATTTATCGGCAGCAGCGCGACTCAATACGTGAGGACCGAAGAACTCGAAGACTCTGTCAAAGAGCTCGACTTGGCTACGGCAATGGCCGTCTCGGGAGCCGCAGCGTCGTCCAACATGGGCGCCAGCAGCATCAAGCCACTGACGCCGACGCTCGCTATTCTCAACGTCAGACTCGGATACTGGGCAGCCAATCCGAGGCAGCTCGTCCAGGACCGCAAGCCCTCGTCCATCTTCGCCTCTGTGTTCGATCAATTCTACTTCCTGCAGGAATTGCTGGGCCTGATGCGCGAAACCTCCAATACAATTTATCTGACTGACGGCGGACACATCGAAAATCTGGGCATCTACGAGCTATTGCGACGGCGCTGCCAGTTAATTATCGCAATCGACGCGGAAGCCGATCCCGAGATGTCCTTCCGCTCACTCGTTGCTTTGCAGCGTTATGCGCGGATCGATCTCGGCGTATTGATCGATCTGCCCTGGGCCGAGATTCGCGATGCAACCCGAGCGGCGTCGAAGGAGATTGCTGAGACCGGCGGCTTGCCGCCAAATGCCGCGGCTCATGGCCCGCATTGTGCAGTCGGCGAGATCGGCTACCCACAAGGGCGAAAGGGCATATTGATCTATGTGAAGTCGTCGATCACGGGCGACGAGAACGACTACATTGTCGACTACAAGCGCCGTTTTCCGAGCTATCCGCATGAAACGACAGCGGATCAACTGTTCTCCGAGGAGCAGTTCGAGGTCTACCGCGCTCTCGGCTTCCACGCGGTCACCGAAGTCTTTTCAGGTCGCGATCAGGTCGGAATGCGCCCGAAGGCAGGACAATGGCATGGCCCCGTCCTAAATGAGCCGCTTGTGAAAGCCGCCAAAGAGCTCCTCAATTGGACCTGACGGCCGGCTCGCAAGTCACTGCGAAAGCGTTCGCACCTACAACGGCAACAAGCCAGCGCCTGCGCGTTCATAGTCTCACGAGATGTCGATTTCGGCGTGCCGGCCGCGGCAGCCACCGCTATGATGCTCGATCCCGGCCGGTGAGAACAATAAGAACGGCCTTGTGTAATGGATCGGGCACAACATATCTGCGGGCATCCGGGGCCTTTAGCACGACGCGCGTAATCCGGGACGACCAGTCGAATTAGATCATGACCGACCGCGAAGCCAACCGTTTCTCCGCCCGCGCCGCCCGCTATGCGCGCGTCGGCACCAATATGAGCGGGGTCGCGGCGCGCATTGCCGGAGCGCGCCTGTTCGGAATCGCGCTCGATCGCGGCAAGAACGCCATCGAACTCGCGGCGGCGCTCGGCGGCCTCAAGGGGCCGATCATGAAGGTGGCCCAACTCATGGCCACGATCCCCGATGCCCTGCCGCCGGAATACGCCGCCGAGCTGATCAAGCTACAAAGCGAAGCGCCCCCCATGGGTTGGGCCTTCGTCAAGCGCCGCATGGCCGCAGAGCTCGGCCCCGACTGGCAGAAGAGATTCTCAAGCTTCGAGCATCATCCCGCCGCCGCCGCTTCGCTCGGGCAAGTGCATCGCGCCCGCGCCCACGACGGCGCCGAGCTTGCCTGCAAGCTGCAATATCCGGACATGCAGTCGGCGGTCGAGGCCGATCTGCGGCAGCTGCAGTTGGTCTTCGCCATTCACCGGCGCATGGACCCAGTCATCGACACCACCGAGATCGCCAAGGAAATCGGCGCGCGCATCCGCGAGGAGCTCGACTATCGCCGCGAAGCCAAACACGTCATGCTCTACCGCAGGATGCTCGAGGACATCGATCAGATCCGCGTGCCGCAGGTATGGCCGGAACTCTCGACCGGCCGCCTGCTCACTCTCGACTGGCTGCAAGGGCGTCGCCTGCTCGAGCACACGAAGGCCGATCTCGCCACGCGGAACCGGCTCGGCACCGCGATGTTCACGGCCTGGTGGTGGCCGTTCAGCCGCTTTGGCGTGATCCACGGCGATCCGCATCTCGGCAATTACACCGTGTTCGACGTGCGCGGCCGTCCTACAGGCATCAACCTCCTGGACTACGGATGCATTCGCATCTTCGCGCCGAAATTCGTTGGCGGTGTCGTCGATCTCTATCACGGCCTGCTCAAAGCCGATGCCGATCTCGTCGTGCACGCCTACGAGACCTGGGGCTTCAAGCGGCTCAATCGGGAACTGATCGACGTGTTGAATATCTGGGCGCGCTTCATCTACGGACCATTGCTGGACGATCGGGTGCGCAGCCTCGCCGACGGCGTCAAGCCATCGGAATACGGCCGCCGCGAGGCGTTTCGCGTGCACCAAGCGCTCAAGCAGAAAGGCCCCGTCACGGTGCCGCGCGAATTCGTATTCATGGACCGGGCTGCGATCGGGCTGGGCGCGGTGTTCCTGCATCTGCGCGCCGAGCTCAATTTTCATAAGCTGTTCAACCAAGCCATCGAGGATTTTTCCATCCGCCGCGTGGCCGAGCGGCAGACCGCTGCGCTCGCGGCGGTCGGTCTCGACCAGCCCGCGTCCGAGCGTTGAACCGCCTGGGTGCGACGGCGATATCCTCGACGCGCCGTAGACGCTCGGCCCCATGCGTGCTTGCCGACCAAGCATGCGAGATGAGGCCGGCAGATTGCGCCGTTGCCCTCAAAGGGCAATTGCGCTAATCCCCGCCTGCCGGGACAGGACGCAAGAGTGGAGGAGCGAATGGCCGACCACGCAGAGGTCGAATACGCCACCGCGCAGGGCAATGATCTTCCGGCGCACGTGGCGATGTACGACCGTTTCGTTCATTGGATCGTGGTCGGCGGTTCCCATGTGGCCAACATTGTCCTGGGGCTGGCGATCGGCGGCGTCGCCGGCCATTGGCTGCTTGCATTCGCGATCTTTGTGGTCGCGACCATCGTCGCCTTCCATGGCTTTCTGAGCGGGGCGCGGATGCCCAGCGTTGTCATGGTCATCATTTCGCTGATCACGCTCTCGCTCGCCTCTGGCGGCTGAAGCGGGCTGGGCATTGCCGGAGGCGGTGAATGCGCATTGCCGTAGCGCGCGAGATCGACCCGACTGAAAACCGGGTCGCCGCCACGCCGGAAACGGTCAAGAAGATGAAAGGGCTCGGCGCCGATGTCGCCGTCGAGCCGGACGCCGGAACCAAGTCCGGTATTCCCGACGCCGAATTCGCCGCCGCCGGCGCAACCGTGACCGACGCCGCCGTCAAGGATGCCGACGTGGTACTCAAGGTGCGCCGGCCCGCCGCCTCCGAGCTTGCCCGCTACAAGAAGGGCGCGCTCGTCATCGCCATGATGGATCCCTATGGCGAGGACGCCGCGCTCAAGGCCATGGCCGATGCCGGCATCGTCGCCTTCGCCATGGAGCTGTTGCCGCGCATCACTCGCGCGCAGGTCATGGACGTGCTCTCCAGCCAGGCCAATCTCGCGGGCTACCGTGCCGTGATCGACGCCGCCGCCGAATATGGCCGCGCGTTGCCGATGATGATGACCGCGGCCGGCACGGTGCCGGCGGCAAAGCTGTTCGTGATGGGCGCGGGTGTCGCCGGCTTGCAGGCGATCGCGACCGCGCGCCGGCTCGGCGCCATCGTGACTGCCACCGACGTGCGGCCGGCGGCCAAGGAACAGGTCGAGAGTCTCGGCGCGAAATTCATCGCCGTCGAGGATGAGGAGTTCAAGCAAGCCGAGACCGCGGGCGGCTATGCCAAGGAGATGTCGAAGGAGTATCAGGCCAAGCAAGCTGCCCTCGTCTCCGAGCACATCAAGAAGCAGGACATCGTCATCACGACGGCGCTGATCCCGGGCCGTCCGGCCCCGCGGCTCATCTCCAAGGATATGGTCGCCTCGATGCGCCCGGGCTCGGTGATCGTCGATCTCGCGGTTGAGCGCGGCGGCAATTGCGAACTCGCCCAGGCCGGTGAGGTCGTCGAATCGGGCGGCGTCAAGATCGTCGGCCACCGCAACGTGCCGGGCCGCATCGCCGCGTCTGCTTCGAGCCTTTACGCCAGGAATCTTTTCGCCTTCCTGGAGATCCTGGTGGACAAGAACGCGAAGGCGCTTGCGGTCAATTGGGACGATGAGATCGTGAAGGGGACGGCGCTCACCCGTGATGGCGCCGTGATTCATCCAAGCTTTGCGCCCAAGAGTGCAGCGTGACGGCGCGCCGGCAGGCATGGGCGCGTCATGAAACGGGTTCCCTCGCGCCCTCGATGCGCTCCTGCCGCGCATCACTTCAGTGAGTAACGCATGAGCCGCGCAACTCGCGCGTTAAGGAGATTGCAATGCTGATCGTTCCGGCCGACAGCTTCGCCGCGATCGAGGCGGCCCAAGGCGTGGCGCGCGACCTCACGCTTGTTCAGCTCGACATCATCGCCGTCGCGTCTGGCGGCGCCATGCATGCGGCAACGAGTGGGGCGGTCGATCCGTTCACGTTTCGCTTCTCGATCTTCGTGCTCGCGATCTTCGTGGGCTATTACGTGGTGTGGTCGGTGACGCCGGCGTTGCACACGCCGCTGATGTCGGTGACCAACGCGATCTCATCCGTGATCGTGGTCGGCGCGCTGCTCGCCGTTGGGGTTGCGCTCGTGACCAACGACTCGGGTCCGGTCTGGGCGCGCGTTCTCGGCTTCGTCGCGCTCACCTTTGCCTCGGTCAACATTTTCGGCGGGTTCCTGGTCACGCAGCGCATGCTCGGCATGTACCAGAAGAAAAAGAAGTGACGGGGCCGGAGCTCAACGATGTCCGCTGATCTCGTCGCGCTGCTTTATCTCGCCGCCGGTGTTCTCTTCATCCTAGCGCTGCGCGGGCTCTCAAGCCCGGAGACCAGCCGGCAAGGCAACCTGTTCGGCATGGTCGGCATGGCGATCGCGATCGTCACGACGCTCGCCTACCATCCACCCGCCGACCTTGGCGCTTGGGGGCTCGTCGTTCTCGGCTTGGCGATCGGCGGCAGCACCGGTGCGGTGATCGCGCGTCGCGTGCCGATGACCGCCATGCCGGAACTGGTGGCGGCGTTCCATTCCCTGGTTGGCATGGCGGCCGTCCTGGTGGCGGCAGGGGCGCTTTATGCCCCGGCTGCGTTCGACATCGGCGCCGCCGGTGCGATCCACACGTCGAGCCTCATCGAAATGTCGCTCGGCGCTGCCATCGGCGCCGTGACCTTCACCGGCTCGGTGATTGCGTTCCTGAAATTATCCGGCCGCATGAGCGGCGCGCCGATCATCCTTCCCGCGCGCCATGCCATCAACATCGCGCTCGCGGTCGCCATCGTGGCGCTCATCGTGTTCTTCGCGCGCACTGAAAGCCACCTCGCGTTTTGGCTGCTGGCCTTCGCCGCCTTTGCCTTCGGCGTGCTCATCATCATCCCCATCGGCGGCGCCGACATGCCGGTGGTGATCTCGATGCTCAACTCCTATTCCGGCTGGGCGGCGGCCGGCATCGGCTTCACGCTGGGCAATTCCGCGCTCATCATCACCGGTGCCCTCGTCGGCTCCTCGGGCGCGATCCTGTCCTACATCATGTGCAAGGGCATGAACCGCAGCTTCATCTCCGTCATCCTGGGCGGCTTCGGCGGCGAGGTCGCCGGACCGGCGGCGGGCAAGGAGCAGCGGCCGGTCAAGCAGGGCTCCGCCGAAGATGCGGCCTTCGTGCTCAAGAATGCCGGCAAGGTGATCATCGTGCCGGGCTACGGCATGGCGGTGGCGCAGGCACAGCATGCGTTGCGGGAAATGGCCGACCGACTCAAGAAGGAAGGCGTCGAGATCAAATACGCCATTCATCCGGTCGCCGGCCGCATGCCCGGCCACATGAACGTGCTGCTTGCGGAAGCGAACGTTCCTTACGACGAGGTGTTCGAACTCGAGGACATCAATTCGGAATTCGCCCAGGCCGATGTCGCCTTCGTGATCGGCGCGAACGACGTGACCAATCCGGCGGCGGAGGAGGATCCGTCCTCGCCGATCTACGGCATGCCGGTGCTGGAGGTGTGGAAGGCTGGCACGGTGATGTTTTCCAAGCGCTCGCTGTCATCCGGCTACGCTGGGATCGACAACACGCTGTTCTACCGCGACAACACCATGATGCTGTTCGGCGATGCCAAGAAGATGACGGAAGGGATCGTCAAGGCGCTGTGATGTGGATCCATATGCCTTTCATGTGCTAACTCAGTAAGCCAATCGCCCGCGCAATTCCTCGAATGGCACCATGACGTGCGCACGATAAGCCGGGCGGGATTGCAGCGCGCTATACCAGCGTTCAACGTTTGGCAAAGCCGGCCGCGCGATATCGATGTTGAAATATCGGTAGAGACTTGTGCCGATCGCAATGTCGGCAAGCGAGAGCTGCTGGCCAAGCAGGAATTTGCGGCCGGCCAGGATCGAATCGATCAATAGAAAATGTTCTCCGCAACGCCGCACCTTGTCGTCCACCGCCACCCTATCTCGCTGAGGAGCGGGAGTGCGGTAGTAAGCCCAGAACACCCCGTTGAGAAAATCCGGTTGCAACGTGCTCTGCGACCAATCCATCCAGCGGTCGCACAGAGAGCGTTGCGCCGCATCTTCGCTCCAGAACTGGCCGCGACCGTAACAGGCCGCGAGATAGCGAAGGATCGCATGCGATTCCCACACCATCGTTCCGTTGTCGTCGACGACGGGGACACGACCGTGCGGGTTCATCGCGCAGAATTCCGGCGTATCGAGGCCGCCGAAGGCGCCGCCTAGTTCTGTGTGTTTATGCACGACCCCGAGCTCGCCGATGAGCCACATCACCTTCTGGACGTTGAAGGAGCTCTTGCGGCCATAGACGGTCAGCATCAGACCCACCTTATTCCTTGGCGAGGCGGGCCGGATCTCGCTGCATGCCGTCCTCACACCTCGGGTTGCGGCCGGTCTCCTCGAGGAACCGCCGCATCCATTCCAAGCTGCGGCCACCCCGGCGCAAAAACCTCATCCCTGGTCGGCTCGTCTTGCGTGGCCGCGCATTTCATCGAGCAGGCCCTGCATGCTGCGCCGCAAGCCATGCATCTGATCGATCAGGTGCAAGATGACCGAGATGCCTTCATCATTGACGCCGAAGTCCTCCCGCAGGTCGCGAATGAGCTGCGCGCGCGCGAGATCGACGTCGGAGAACATCGGCTCCGGCTCCGTCTGCGGCGGAACGAGCCAGCCGGCCTCCATCCAGGCCTCCAGCAAGTGATGCTCGAGACGGGTCCGAATCAGAAATTCCTGCACCGAGATCATTCAAACCTCCAAGTGCCGGCGGGGATTTTGAGTCTGCCCCGCTTGCCAGCGTCGCGCGAATTCCTCGAGTTCCGGATCGAGCTGCTGCGGCAGCACGATCTTGAGCGTCACGTATTGGTCGCCATGGGTTTTGTCGCTGCGCGGCGCGCCCTTGCCTCTCAGCCGTAGCACGGTGCCGGTGTTCGCGCCTTTGGGAACCGTCATGCGCACCGGCCCGGTGGGCGTGGGAACATCGAGCTTTGCTCCGAGCACTGCTTCGGGCAGGCTGATCGGGAATTCGAGGTGGATGTCGTCGCCGTTGCGGGTGAAGAACTTGTGCGGTTCGACCTCGATCTCCACCAGCGCGTCGCCGGGCGGACCGCCGCCGAGTCCCGGGCCACCCTTCCCACGCAGCCGCAGAACCTGCTTGTCCCTGGTGCCGGGGGGAATGACCACGTCGAGCGTGCCGCCATCGGGCAGAGTGATGCGCTTGGTTGCGCCGTTGAGCGCCTCAAGGAATTCGACCGGAAGGCGGTAAAGGGCATCTTGCCCGCGCAGCCGAATCCGGGCCTCGCCGCCGCGCCCGAACATTTCCTTGAGGACATCCTCCGTTTCCATGAAATCGGCGAAGCCGCCGTGAGTGCTGTAGGTGTGGGGTTCGGCGTCCGCGCCATGGAAATCGCGGTAATAGCGCTCCCGCGGCCGCTCTTGTCCGGAGGCATCGATCTCGCCGCGGTCGAAGCGGGCGCGCTTCTCGGCATCGCCCAAGAGGTCATAGGCCACGGAGATCTGCTTGAACTTCTCCTCCGCCTGCTTATCGCCGGGATTGAGGTCCGGGTGCAGCTTCTTCGCCAGCTGACGGTAGGCTTTGCGGATCTCGTCCTGCGTCGCCTCCCGCTTCACGCCCAGAACAGCGTAGGGGTCTTCGCTCACGTCGTGCTCCTCGCTTGACCGACGTTAGGGAACGCGACCCCATGGGGGAAATCAAGGAGCGCCAGCCTCGACCGCGCGGAACTGGCAGCAGTGGCATCAAGCCCTCTCGATACGTAGAATTTGCTGGCCGGATGCTTGCTCCCGAGCGTGACGGCAGATGACATTCGGAAGCGCAAAGATGCTCGTCGGCGTGCCGAAGGAAATCAAGGACAGCGAATACCGGGTCGGCCTGGTGCCTTCAGCGGTGCGTGAACTGACCAGGAATGGTCATCACGTGCTCGTGGAAAAGAGCGCCGGATTGGGCGCCGGTCTCACCGACGCCGATTACCGTTCCGTCGGAGCCGAAGTCGTGCCCGACGCCGATGAGGTCTATGCGCGCAGCGAGCTCATCGTGAAGGTCAAGGAGCCGCTCGCGCCCGAGCGCAAGAAGCTCAGAGCCGGGCAGGTGCTGTTCGCCTACCTGCATCTGGCGGCCGACCCGCAGCAGACGGCCGAGCTCATGGCCTCCGGCGTCATCGCCATCGCCTACGAGACCGTCACGTCGTCCCACGGCACGCTGCCGCTGCTCACGCCGATGTCGGAGGTCGCGGGTCGTATGGCGCCGCATGTCGGCGCGCGATGCCTGGAGAAGGAAAACGGCGGCCGCGGCGTGCTGCTCGGCGGCGTTCCCGGCGTCCCACCGGCGGATGTTGCGATCCTGGGCGGAGGCGTCGCCGGCAGCCACGCGGCCCTCATCAGCGCCGGAATGGGCGCGACCGTGACCGTCATCGACCGCAATCCGGACGTGTTGCGCCGCGTGTCGACTCAACTCGGCGCGAGGGTGCGCACCGTGTTTTCCACCAGCGATGCGATCGAGACGCTATGCCGCCGCGCGGATCTGGTGATCGCCTCGGTGCTGATCCCAGGCGCCGCAGCGCCGAAATTGATCACCGTCGAGACGGTCAAGGCGATGAAGCCGGGCTCGGTCATCGTGGACATCGCCATCGACCAGGGCGGATGCTCCGAGACCTCGCGGCCGACGACGCACTCGGCGCCGACCTACATCCTCTACGACGTCGTGCATTATTGCGTCACCAATATGCCGGGCGCGGTCGCCCGCACGTCGACGTTCGCCCTCAACAACGTGACGCTGCCCTTCGTGCTGGCGCTCGCCGACAAAGGCTACCGCCGGGCGCTGGCTGAAGACGAGCATTTGCGCCGCGGGCTCAACGTCTTCGACGGGATGGTCACCCATCGCGCTGTCGCCGAAGCGCTGAAGCTGAAATTCACGGCGCCTGAGGCCGCGTTGCGGCTTTGATCGCAATTGGCCCGCGGCGATCACCCGGCGTGCCTGCGACGAATCCATCTGGGCCCCCCAATCCGACGATCCTTGAACAAGTTAGGCTTTGACCATTGCGTGTAACGATGCCGTGGTATGAAAAGGCATGAGCACTCTCAAGTGGTACATGATCTACGCTCTGCTCGGCTATGGCGCGCTGGTTGCGCTGCTCTATTTCTCGCAGCGGGCGATTCAGTATTTTCCCGAGCGCCTTCGCACGGCGCCCGCCGCGGCGGGCCTGCCGCAGGCGCAGGAGGTCGTGCTGGACACCGCCGACGGCGAGCACGTGATCGCCTGGCATGTGCCGCCGCGCGGCAATAAGCCGGTGGTGCTCTATTTCCACGGCAATGGCGGCTCGCTGCGGATGCGGGTCGATCGCTTCCGCGATCTCACCGCGGACGGGACCGGGCTCGTGGCGCTGAGCTACCGTGGCTATGCCGGCTCGAGCGGCGCGCCCACCGAGGCGGGTCTCGTGAGCGACGCGTTGGCGGCCTATGCGTTCACAACAGCGCGTTACCCGGCCGAGCACATCGTGCTCTGGGGCGAATCGCTCGGCTCCGGCGTTGCGATTGCGCTCGCGGCGGAAATGCCCGTCGGGTACCTCATCCTGCAGTCCCCTTTTACCTCTGCGGTCGATGTCGGCCTGCAGAGGTATTGGTTCGTGCCGGTGCGGCTATTGATGAAGGACCAGTTCCGCTCGGACCTGCGCATCGGCAAGGTCACAGCGCCGGTCCTGGTGCTGCACGGCGATCGCGACGACATCGTGCCGATGGCGTTGGGCGAGCGGCTCTACGGATTGATCAACGCGCCCAAGCGTTTCGTGCGGTTTGCCGGGGTTGGGCACAACGATCTGGGGGTGCAGGCGGTCGAGGCGGCAAAGCAGTTCATCGGCGAGCGCTGATCCGCCGTCGGAGCCTCTCTGCCATAAAAAAACTCTATCCCTGCGATCAGCATGTGGCCCGCCGGTCACACTCGTGAGAATTCGGAGCTTGCTTCGAGCTCAAGGGTGCATGTTCGCGTGCGCGTGACGGAAAGCCGTCCTAGGATCGGCGCAGGAAGGCCACGTCGGGGAGATACGAAATGGCTGAGTTCGTATCCAACTACGGCATCTGGATTGTCGTGGCATTCGTCGCGCTCGAAAGCGTGGGCATTCCGTTGCCTGCCGAGGCTGCTTTGATCGCGGCCGCATTTTTCGCCGCCAGAAACCACGGCATCGATATTTGGGCGTTGATCACGGCCGCAATCGTTGCCGCGATCTTCGGCGAGATTGTCGGCTTTTGGATCGGCAGGAGATTCGGGCATCAGCTCTTGATGCGATATGGCACCCACCTTGGAATGAACGAAGGACGCATCAGGATCGGGCAATTGCTCTTCTTGCGATACGGCGGCCGGTTCGTTTTCATTGCTCGCTTTCTGCCGTTCCTGCGCAACATGGCGGCCGTGCTGGCCGGTACCAATTCCATGGCGCAGCGAAACTTCTACTTCGCCAGCGCGACCGCGGCCGCTGCCTGGATCATATGCTACGGTTGGGCCGCCTATTCGTTTGGCGAGGCCTTCGCGGATGTAGCCTCACCGGCGGCAGTTGGCTTGGGCTTGGCAGCGGCGTCGATCGTCCTGGTCATGCCGGCGCTCATTCTGCGCTATGAAAAGAGGTTATTGGCGGAAGCCGACCTCCTGCCAAGGACCTCTCTCGGAGTCATACCTGCAGATAGCGCTGCGCAACGGTCGCGTCGGCCGTCAATGCCGCCGACGTTCCCCTCCACACCACCTGTCCCTTCTCGATGATCGCGTGCCGATCGGCGAGCTTCACCAGCGCGCCGAGATGCTTGTCGACGATGAGAATGGCCTGGCCCTCCGCCTTCAGGCGGGCGAGGCACTGCCAGATCTGAAGCCGCAGCAGCGGCGCCAGTCCTCGGGCCCACGAACTCCAGGGTCGAGGGTTTTCGCGCGGACGAGCGGAGTTTAGACGGGCGGCTTTAGCCCCCCGGCTCAATCGTGCACGCTGAAGCGGCCGTGCCGCGCTCCCGACATTAGTCGCGCGAATTGCGCTTGGCTGATGTGAATGAGCGTGGCGTGATCGCCGCCTTCGAGGTAGATGTCGGGCTGCTCCTGTATGCTGTCGTCGACGATCACGTCGAGGTCGTAGCATTCGCCGACGGCAGGAACCGCGCCGAGCGCGCAGTCCGGGAACAGCCGCCCGATTTCCGTTTCGTCGGCCAAGGCGACATCCGCTCCGATTTGCTGCCGCAGGTCCGCCAGGCGGAGGTGGTGCGAGGCCGGCAGCACGGCCAGGATGTAGCCGCCGTCGCGGCGCAGCACGATCGCCTTGGCGAGGCAATCGCCGGAGACGTGGCAGGCTTGGGCGGTGCGTGTCGACGACATCGTCGGATCGTGCGTGATCACCTCATAGGTAACGTTCTGATCGAGATGCTTTTGGAGTGTTGGAGCGAGAGCCATGGCTACCCTCCATCGATGGGCATGCGATGGGCGAGCCCGCACGCGTGAGGGGCCCGGCGGATAATCACAATGCGCGGCCGCGCGGTGTGAGGAAAGATTAGGCCCGATTTCGATGCAGCTCAATGGCTCAAGTGCCGTCTCGAGCGTCAGCGCCCCGTCATGCCGCAGTGCGCGGCGCGCTCTTGCCGCGCCCGCCTTTGGCGCCGCCACCCCACAGCTCCTTGCTCGCGAGTCGTGCGCCATCGACCAGCGCCTCGAGCTTCGCCCACATGATCTGCGAATGCACGCGTGCGAAATACGTCACCTGTGCAAAGCCGCAGTCCGTGCTCGCAATCACGTTCTCGCGCCCAACAAGTCGCGCGAGACGGACGATGCGTTCGGCGACCAGCTCCGGGTGCTCCACGATGTTGGTCGCGTGGCTGATCACGCCGGGTATCAGCATCGTCTCGTTGGGCACCTTGAGATGCTCCCACAACCGCCATTCGTGCTCGTGCCGCGGATTGGCAAGCTCGATGGAATAGCCGCCGGCACGCACCTGCAAGACGAGATCGGCGATGTCCTTGAAGGCAACGTCGGAGGTGTGCGGTCCCGGCCAGCTTCCCCAGCAGACGTGATATCGGATCTTCCCGCGCGGAAGCCCTTGGATGGCGTGATTGATGATCTCGACCTGGCGGGCGAGCCAGGCGCGGTACTCCTCGAGCGTCTTGGGGGGCACCATCCGATCGTAGCTCACGGCGGCGCGCGCATCGTCGAGCTGCACCAGCAAGCCGGCATCGATGATCGTCTTGTATTCGGTGTGCATGGCATCGGCGATCGCTTGCTGGAGATCGTCGTCGCTCTTGTAGTATTCGTTCTTGCGATCGGGAATGACGCTTGTCGGTGCCGCCACCGGCAGGAACGCTTCGACCACGTCAACGCCGCGCAGCGCGTCCTTGAAGTTGTCGATGTCCTGCTGAAGCTCGGCCGCGCCGGTATAAGTGATCGGTGCCACCACGACCGAGTCCATTACGGTTTCGACCTTGTCGCGAGCGTCGAGCTCGGCGTAGAACTCCGCAAAGCGCGTGCGGTCGACGCCGCGGGTGAAGGGATTGGCGCCGGAGAACGGCCGGCGTTCGAAGCCGCCGAGGCGAAACAGCGCGTATTGCGCCCAGCTGATCGCCTTGCCGAACTCGCCGTCGCTGATCACGTCGATGCCGACATCGGCTTGTTTGCGGACGACCTGGGCGACGGATTCCTTCAAACGCTTCGCATAAGCAGCTTGGTCGAAGGGCTCCCCGGCCTCCTTGGCGGCGAGAAACTCGCGCAGCGCCGGCGGCCGGATGAGGCTGCCGACATGGGTCGTGAGGATCCGATCGGTGCTGCGTTTCATCGTGGCCTCCCGGCCTTCCCACTGCCGCGCACGAGGGTAGCGCTTGAGTGCCGAAAACGACAGCGCGGGCCGCGAAGGCCCGCGCTGTTCGTGCCGGCGCTGGCCGGCGGAGCGCCAATCAGAAGCTCGGTCGGCGTGGCGGACGCGGCGCGCCGGCCGCAGCGGCAGCAGGCCTCTGCTTCATCGGCAACAGGCCCTCGCGCTGCATGCGCTTGCGGGCGAGCTTGCGCGCGCGGCGGATCGCTTCCGCCTTCTCCCGCGCCTTCCGTTCAGAGGGTTTTTCGTAGTGGCCGCGAAGTTTCATTTCGCGGAAAATCCCCTCGCGCTGCATCTTCTTCTTCAGCGCCTTGAGGGCCTGGTCGACATTGTTGTCGCGGACGAGAACCTGCACGCGTCGTTCCTCTTCCTTCCGATATCCTCAATGTACCGGAGCCCGCCGATCCGCCACCGAAGCGCGACCGCACGGGCTCCCCATGGGCCGGGCGTGTAGCAGAATCAGCGTAAAAAGTCCATCGCCGTGCGGACGCTTGCGGCGTCGTCTGTGCACTTGCCCGAGACATTTATGTCGCGTCTCAAACCTCCTCGGGCGTCTCGGGCACCGACTCGGCCTGGCGCTGACGCCAAGCGTCAAGCCGCTTGGCCAGTTCGGCATCGCTGAGCGCAAGCACGCTCGCGGCGAGCAGCGCGGCGTTGATTGCGCCCGCGCGCCCGATGGCAAGCGTCCCGACCGGGACACCGGGCGGCATCTGTACGATGGAATAGAGCGAGTCGACGCCCGATAGCGCCTTCGATTCGATCGGCACGCCGAAGACCGGAAGCGGGGTCAGCGCTGCCGTCACGCCGGGCAGGTGCGCGGCGCCGCCTGCGCCGGCGATGATGATTTTGAAGCCCTGCGCCTTGGCCGCCTTGGTGAAGGCACGGTGTCGGTCGGGCGTACGGTGGGCGGAAATGATTTTTGCTTCGTAACCGATGCCCAGCGCATCGAGGGTCTCGGCCGCGTGCTTCATGGTCGGCCAGTCGGACTGGCTTCCCATGATGATCGCAACCGCCTTCCCCACCATCGATCCCTCGAAACGGCCCGAAAGGAAAGCGGGCGATTATAGGGAGGGCCGTTGGGGTGGCAAGGCAGCGGCACAAGCATGTGGGAAACGGATGTTGCGGAAATTCCGCCACAAAATGAGCCGATTGCGCATGGCTCCCCTGCGGGGGGCCAAGCGGCGACGTGGCCAGCCTCAGTTTTGCCAATGATCTGAGCGATTGTGCAGTGCAAATCGGGGTCGGGGGACTTCCTGTCATGCGCCGGGCCAACGCCCAGCTCGAATGCGATCGTCGCGTGGCCGCGACGCACGTCGGCTGCCTGCGCGCCGGCCGCAACCGCGCATTCACGAACCCCCCTCGAAACAAGACGAGCGTGGCTCAAGCAGCCAAGGAGAGCTCACGATGAACGCGAGCCGCCTCACCGCCATTGGTTTGGTTGCGGCTGCCGGGCTTTGGATCGCATCCGGCCACTTTCTTCCGCATGGAGCCGCGGAAACCGCCGTCCGGGCCGGCGAGGGCGAGGCGAAGAAGCTATTCCGCGTGGCGGTGGCGACGACCAGCGTTGTGCCGCACAGCCGCAAGCTGACCATCGCAGGGCGGACCGAGGCCGACAAACGGGTCACCGTCTTCGCGCGCACGGGTGGGGTCCTCACCGAGCTGAAGGTGAAACGCGGCATGTCGGTCAAGAAGGGCGAAATCATCGCCGTCCTGTCGGACGAGGCGCGCGAGGCGCAGGTGGCTCAGGCGCAGGCCGTGGTGACGCAGAAGCGCACGGAGCTCGAGGCCAAGCGCGCGCTGATTCTGAGCGGCACGCTGCCGCGGCTGCAGCTCGTCGACCTCGAGGCGCAACTCAAGGCGGCTGAGGCCTCGCTTGCCGCCGCCGAGGCCGAGCATGAGCGCGGGACCGTCCGCGCGCCGTGGTCGGGCGTGGTCCATGACGTTGCGGTCGAGGTCGGGCAGGCCGCGTTCTCCTTCGCCGGCCGCGAGATCGCCTCCATGGTCGCGCTCGATCCGATGCTGGCGGTTGTGGAAGTGGCCGAGCGGCAGCTCGCCGGCATCAAAGTCGGCGCCGTCGCCGAGGTTCGGCTGGTCACCGGCGAGCGCACGAGCGGGAAAGTCCGCTTCGTCGCCAAAACCGCGAGTCCGACGACGCGCACCTATCGGGTCGAGATCGAAGTGCCCAACGCCGACGGCAACATTCCGGACGGCATTACGGCGGAGGTCCTCCTGCCGCTGGCGCCGGTTGTGGCGACGCGGGTCCCGCGCTCCGCGATTACCTTTTCCTCCGCCGGCAATCTCGGCCTGCGCGTTGTCGACGCCAATGACACGGTGGAATTCGTTCCTGTCGGCGTGATCGAGGACGAGCAGAGCTCCATGTGGGTCATCGGCCTTCCCGACCGCAGCCGCGTGATCGTGCAAGGACAGGATTTCGTGCGCGAAGGCCAAATCGTCGACGCAGTTGGGATCCCTGAGCTGACAGCGGTCGCGAAGTAGCCATCTGATGTCCAGGTTCATCGACTACGCCATCGGTCACGCGCGACTCACTGTCGCTACGCTCATCTTCCTGCTGAGCGCGGGTCTTGTGGCCTATGTCACCATCCCGAAGGAAGCGGAGCCGGACGTCCGGATTCCGATCATCTACGTGCAGCTCTCGCAGCGCGGCATCAGCCCGGAGGACGCTGAGAGGCTGTTGCTGCGGCCGGTCGAGACCCAGCTCAAATCGGTCGGCAACGTGAAGGAGATGCGCTCGACCGCCTTCGAGGGCGGTGGCTTCGTTCTGCTGGAGTTCGAGGCAGGCTTCGATTCCAAGTCGGCGCTCGCCGACGTGCGCGCCAAGGTCGATCAGGCCAAACGCGACCTGCCGCGCGACGCCGACGCGCCGCAGGTGCAGGAGGTCAATCTCTCGCTCTATCCGGTGTTGGTGGTGGGGCTGTCCGGCGACGTGCCCGAGCGCACGCTGCTGCGCATCGCCCGCGCCGCCAAGAATGCGATCGAGCAGGCCCCGGGCGTGCTCTCGGCCGAGCTGCGCGGCGCCCGCGACGAAGCGGTCGAGATCATCCTCAATCCGATGCTGTTGTCGAGCTACGGGCTCTCGCTCGATCAGCTCGGCTCGATCACGCAATCCTTCAATACGCTGATTGCCGCCGGCGCGCTCGAAGGCGAGACCGGCCGCTTCGCGGTCAAGGTGCCCTCGCTGTTCGAGAAGCCGCAGGACATCCTCAACATTCCCATCGTGGCCTCGCCGAAGGCCTCGGTGAGGCTGCTCGACATTGCCCAGGTCAAGCCCACCTTCAAGGACGCGACCTCGGTCACGCGAGTGAACGGGCGTCCCGCCATGACCATCGAGGTGTCGAAGCGCACCGGCGCCAACCTGATCGAGACCGTCGACGCGGTGAAAGCGACGGTGGCGGCGCTGCAACAGACCTGGCCCGAAGCCGTGCACGTCACCTTCACGCAGGACAAATCGAAGATCATCCGGCAGATGCTCGGCGATCTGCAGAACTCGGTCGCGACTGGCGTGTTGCTGGTGGCGGTCGTGATCCTGTTCGCGCTCGGCTTCCGCGCGTCGCTGTTCATCGGGATTGCGATACCCGCCTCGTTCCTGGCCGGCGTGCTCGGACTGCAGCTCGCGGGATTGACCGTCAACATCGTCGTGCTGTTCTCGCTGATCCTCGCCGTCGGCATGCTGGTCGACGACGCGATCATCGTGTCGGAATTCGCCGAGCGCCGCATGGCCGAAGGCATGCCGCCGCGGGAAGCCTATTCGCTCGCTGCCAAGCGCATGTCCGGGCCGGTGATCGCCGCCACCGCGACCCGCATTGCCGCCTTCTCGCCGCTCCTGTTCTGGCCGGGCGTGGTCGGCCAGTTCATGAAATATCTGCCGATCACGCTGATCGCGACGCTTTCGGCCTCGCTGGCGGTAGCGCTGTTCTTCACGCCCACGCTGGGCGCTCTGCTTGGCAGAGCCTCCCCGGTGCCGCACGACGATCGGGCTGGCGACCGCGGACCCTATATGCGTACGGTCCGGCTCGCGCTGCGCTATCCCGGCACGACGCTCGCGTTGGCAGCATTGCTTCTTTTCGCGGTGCAAGTTGCCTACGGCAAGTTCGGCCACGGAGTCGAATTCTTCCCGAAGGTCGAACCCGACTATGGGCAGGTCGTGGTGCACGCCCGCGGCAACCTCTCGCTCGACGAAAAGAATCGTCTGGTCGGAGAGGTCGAGAAACGCGTGTTTGCCTTCGAGGGCCTCAAGACAGTCTACACCCGCATCGGCGAGCAGCCGCGCGGCATGAGTGAGCTCACCGAGGACACGATCGGCGTCATCCAGTTCGAGTTCGCGGACTGGCGCAGCCGCGCCCCGGCGCACGAGATCATGGACGCGATCCGCGCCAAGACTGCCGATATCGCGGGCATTCTCATCGAGGTGACGGCGCCGCGCGCAGGCCCGCCGACCGGCAAGCCGATCCAGGTGCAGCTGGGGGCGCTCGACCCCGCGGAGCTGCCAGCGGCCGCGACCAAGGTTGCCGCCATCCTTGCCGCGCGCAGCGACATCCGCGACCTCGATGATGGCCGGCCGCTCCCCGGCATCGACTGGAAGATCGAGGTCGACAAGTCGGAAGCGGCGAAATACGGCGCCAGCGTCAATACCGTCGGCAGCGCCGTCCAGCTCGTCACCAACGGTCTCAAGGCGACCGAATACCGGCCGGTCGACAGCGACAAGTCGGTGGATATCCTGGTGCGCTTTCCATCCGACCGCCGCAGCCTCGACCAGATCGACGAGCTGCGGGTGCAGACGCAGGCGGGACACGTGCCGATCGGCAACTTCGTGCAGCGCGTGCCGGCGCCGCGGGTGGGCTACATCAATCGCGTCAACAGCAACCGGGTAATGACGGTATCCGCCAACGTCGCCGAAGGCGTGCAGACCGCCAAGATTCAGCAGGAGATCGCGGCCGAGCTTGCCAAGGCGGACCTCGGCTCCGGTGTCACTTTCAAGCTCAAGGGCGAGGACGAGGAGCGCGCCAAGGCTGGTGCGTTCCTGCTCAAGGCATTCGGTACTGCGATCTTTCTCATCTTTGCGATCCTGCTCGCGCAATTCAACAAGCTGACTTCGGTCGGCTTGGTGCTCACCGCCGTCATCCTCTCGACCTTCGGCGTCCTGCTCGGGCTCCTCGTGATGGGCCAGCCGTTCGGCGTGGTCATGACCGGAATCGGCGTCATCGCCAATGCGGGCGTGATCGTGAACAACAACATCGTGCTGATCGATACCTATGATCGGTTGCGGCGCGAAGGCGTCGCCGCCTATGACGCGATCATCGAAACCTGCCGCGAGCGCGCCCGCCCGGTCGTGCTCACCGCGGTGACCGCGATCCTGGGCGTGCTGCCGATCGCGTTCGGGATGAACATCGAGTTCCTCTCGCGCGAAATCACGGTCGGCGCGCCGGCGACGCAGTGGTGGATCAATCTCTCCACCGCGATCGTGTTCGGGCTGGGCTTTGCCACCATGCTCACGCTGATCGTCACGCCGGCGGCGCTGATGGCCATCGCCAATCTGCGCGAGCGGCGCTTGCGCTGGTCGGTGGCGCTGCGCACGTGGCGGCTGCCGGCGTTTGGGCGGGCTTAAGCGTCCTCGAGAAGTGCCGCAGCTTCTGTTGTCGAGATGTGGCCTTCTCATGCGTTGTGATCGCATGCGGGTTTGTGATCAGGCATCCCCTAGTGGTCCTGATAGAGTTATCCGCCGCAAATTTGATCAGGATCAAAATCGTCGTCTGATTTTCAAGCATGATGCTCCCGGAACGAAGGGAGCACATCGATGCCGACAGAGATTATCGTGGCTGCACTGATCGCAGCCGCTTTCGCCATTTTTGCCGCCACATTGTACTGGGCTGACCTGCAAACGCGCGAGCCCAGCAGATAATCCCTAAAGAGGCTGCCCTAATGCCTGCCTCGCTGCGGCCGCCTATTCGGCATTGTCCGCTCTGCGGGCTGGCAATGATCAGCAGCAAGTCGGACGAACAGAGTGCGGAGTTCGACACGTTTTCGTGTCTCAATTGCAAGACTGTCATTACTCTTACCCCCCCGCTGGAGAGCCCCAAGCCGAACCGGTGAGCGCGGCTTGGGGCTCGACTCACAACCGGAATGAGCAAGGTCAACTACTTTGCGAGCGTATTGATATAGGCCGCGATGTCTTGCGCCTCCCGGCGTGTCAGCATCACGTTCATCCGCGGGTGCGGATCGAGCAGCGAAAATGCAAGCGTTTCCGGACTAGGAGCAAATTTTCGCGCGATCACTTCAAACGGCGGGGCGTCGGTTACGTCTCTGCGCGGGGTCGGCGCGACGACATGGCACGTGACGCACCGCATTTCTGCGAGACGTTTGCCGTTATCGACGTCCGCGGCAAGGGCCGCTGATGCCGCGAGAGTAGCCACAAGGATCGAACAAAAGCGAAGCACCTGCATCAACCCTCTGCAACAGCCCTTGCGCCACTGCTGGCGACGCGCAATTTCAATGCCGCTCCCAAGCTCGTCGACGACGCCCTAGGCACGGCACATCCAAACTACACCATTTCACCTCGCAGGAATCGAAGCTTTCTTGATTCAGATCAAGATTGAACCAGCGCGCCCGATCGAACCGGAAATCCAAAGTCGCAATTGCGAATCCGCGCTCGCCCTACGGTGATGTCCGGCCCTACCGTAATGTCCTCTCCGGGCAATCCCTGAGGTAGATCATCTGTATTTTCCCCGAGCACATATCGGGTCTATCCGTAATGCATCGATCATGACTCCTGGGGACGCGCGAAGACGCTCGTGCGCTTCTCCTGTATCTAAGGTCTATTCAGGCGCCATAACGATGCTGAACCGATCCGACGTGTCAGGACGGATGGAGAGAGCTCGGTCGCTAGCAAGTCTTCGAAAACACCTTCGACCGGTTATTATCGCACTGCCTGCGACTGGCCTTGTAATCGGCCTCTTGGCGCAATTTTTCGGATGGATTCATTGGGCTGGTCCGATATGGGCCGCGGCTACGATCCCGGTCCTCATCGCTCTCCTGGTCGAGATCATCATCAGCTTGCGCCGTGGCGACGTCGGCTTGGACATCGTGGCCGCGCTGTCGATGCTCGCGGCTCTCGTTTTTGCCGAATATCTCGCCGGCGTCGTGGTTGCCTTGATGTACGCGGGCGGGCAGTACCTCGAGAGCTTTGCCGAGCGTCGTGCAAGCCGTGAAATGACGGCCCTTCTCGCCCGCGTACCGCGCAGCGCCGTGCGATATCGAAATGGGCGGCTCGAAGACGTGAGCTTGGACGCAATCGACCCGGGCGATCGCCTCGTGATGCGCAAGGGCGATGTGGTGCCCGTCGACGGAGCAGTCATAGAAGGCGTGGCTGTTCTCGATCAGTCGGCTCTGACTGGTGAATCGATGCCGATCCAACGGAAGGTCGGCGATAGCGTCATGAGCGGATCGACCAATGTCGGTGAGGCCTTCCACCTCCTGACGACGCGACGCGCAGCCGAGAGTACCTATGCGGGGATCGTCCGTCTGGTCGAGGCTGCCCAAAGGTCACGCGCACCGATGTCGCGCCTAGCAGACCGGTACGCCATGGTATTCCTGGCGGCGACCGTCGCGCTCGCGGCGGCGTCCTGGATGGCAAGCGCGGATCCCATCCGGGCCGTGGCCGTGCTGGTCGTGGCTACGCCGTGTCCCCTCATTCTCGCGGTGCCGGTCGCGATCATGTCGGGGGTCTCGCAGGCAGCCAAGCACGGCATTCTGATCAAGGGCGGCCTTGCGCTCGAGACTTTGGCGCGCGTGCGCTCGCTTGTCATCGATAAGACCGGAACTTTGACCCACGGCCAAGCGCACATCGTCTCCATCATTTCCGACCTGCCTGCCGACGAGCTGCTGAGACTAGCAGCCTCGCTCGATCAGGCCTCGAAGCACATTGTGGCGCAGACCATCGTAGACGCCGCCCGAGACAAGGGGCTCGAACTCGCGATCCCCCGCAACATCGTTGAAACACCGGGTGAAGGCGTCGAAGGCTGCGTCGATGGTCGTCATGTGATCGTCGGAGGGCTTCGATTTGCGACCGGGAAGCTCGCCGAAACGAGCTTTTCTCAACTGCGCGCACGACGGCCTCCCGGTAGTGTCGCGGTGGCAGTGGGGGTGGATCGAAGACTCGTCGGGCTCTTCATTCTCGCCGATCCGCTGCGTGCGGGAACGCAGGCCTTGCTCCGCGATCTCAAGTCGCTTGGGGTCGCGCGGATCATCCTCGCCACCGGTGACCGGCGCGATGTGGCCGAGATGGTGGCCAAGGGCCTGCCGGTCGATGCGGTCAGATCGGAGCTGACTCCGGACCAAAAAACCCTGGTCGTATTGTCCGAACGAAAAAACGGCCCGGTCATGATGGTTGGCGACGGGGTCAATGATGCACCTGCCCTGGCTGCGGCCGATTTGGGGGTGGCCATGGGAGCCAAGGGCGCAGCGGCATCCGCGGAAGCCGCCGATGTCGTCCTGCTGGTGGATCAACTCGATCGCGTTTTGCCCGCAATTCGGATCGCCCGCCGGTCCCGCCTTATTGCGCTTGAAAGCGTCTATGCCGGTTTGGGCCTTTCGGTCGCCGGGATGATTGCGGCGGCAGTTGGCCTGATCACGCCTGTGCAAGGCGCCATCTTCCAAGAGGTGATTGATGTCGCGGTCATCCTGAATGCGCTTCGGGCGCTGCGCGGCTCATCCATTTGACAGCTGTGGCTGCTTCATCAGTGCGACATGAAAATCGGCAAGGGCGGACGCGTAAGCATGCTCTTGGTGGCTCCTCCAAGAACAAATTCTCGGAGCCGAGAGTGTCCGTACGCCCCCATGACCAGAAGATCGGCATTCCGGTACGTCACGTGGGCTTCAAACACATCACCGATGCTGCGTCCTTTGGCATCGACTTCGTCGAGGACCACGTCGGCCCCATGCCGGGCCAAGTGCTTCGCGAGCTCCGCACCAGACCGCCGGGTATCGATAGCCTTTTCTTTGGTCACGGTGAGAACACAAACGCGCTTCGCTTTCTCCAAAATGGGTATCGCATCCGCCATGGCCCGAGTGGCAGGCCGGCTGAAATCCCAAGCCACGATCACGGTGTCGAGCGCGAATGACCCGCTCCGCTTTCGCTCGTATGGCAAAATCACGATTGGACGCCCGGAGCCGAAGATGATGGATTCTGCGTACCATTGATCCAAGTAGTCCCCTTCCGGCACAGGCACGATGGTCAGGTCCCGCAGGCGAGAATACTCAACTAAGACTTCAGGGACTTCGGAGGTCAGGCAGTGCTCCAATACTTGCTCCTGGAAGTTGCCCCTTTTTTCGGCCGCATCTTGGAAGGTCGCCAGAAGTTGCTGTGCATTTGTCGCACTCTTTTTGAGCTCGGCAGCGACCATCGCCGGAACGTTCAGAAAACGACGATCGAGCAAGCTGCCCGGCACGTTTATCTTCACCTCACATGCAATGGCAGAGACCTTGGCTCCCAATGCCGCGGCAAGGTCAACTGCGTCATCCACAGCCGACACAGGTGTCGGCTCTGGGTACGTAGTCAACGCAACCAACACGTCTTTGAACGACATTGCCTTCTCCCATGCCAATTGCCTCGAGGTGCGAGGCCCAAATGTATCTACCTCTTTCGGCATCGCTTTGACTTAGCGCAAAGCGCCGCAGGTCGAAATCGCTCAGCCGGTTGTGTGCTTGCAACATGCGCGTCTTCACGGATGTTGCCGGCGCACCGACGCTGCATCGATCCGAGGCACCACCGGTGATGAGGCCCTTGCCAGCTCGCAGGCTTTCTTGCTCCGACCGTTTCATCGTGGCATCGCGATCCTGTTGCCGGCCTTGCGGCGCGGTTCTGCGGAGTGCGCATCCCGCGTGTGGAATTGATCTAGATCATAATCCGCCCGGGCGGGTGCTCTATCAATCCAATATTGCTCTCGCAGGAGGCGACCCACCATGACCAAACCCATCCCCGACAAAGCCGAAGTCACGCTCGAATATCCGGACAAGCTCTATATTGGAACGTTCGAGCGCACGGCGCGCTTCGATGCTCATCTGGATGAAACCGGGATTTCCCTCAGTCTGCACCGCACCGGCGCAGCCGACGTGCGCAAGACCGTGCACATGCACTTCCACTACGCGCTGTTTGCCGAGATCCTGCACGATCTGGCAAAAACTGCGTCTTCCGTGCCGCCGGCCGATGCGGCCCACCGGGATGAGCTGCGGGAGGGGGCAAACGCCCTCTACCGGGCGCTCGATCCTCGTCGCAACGACAAAGAAGACATCGTCCGGATGACGCCCGAGGAGGAAGTCCTGCTCCTGCACGTCATGGAGTGACACCAAGCGACGCGGTATGGTCCGATGCACCGAGCCGGTCCCACCGCGCAGTTGGATAGGGAGCTGGCAATGAAATCTTTGATGGTAGGGCTCGGCGTCCTCGCGCTCGTTGCTACGGCGGGCATTCCCTTGATCATCGGCCAGACCGCGGCGCAGTCGTCACGCCCCTATGCCGGGATGCAGGCGCGTGCGATCAAGGCGTTGTCCGCCGAGCAAATTGCCGATTTGAAAGCCGGCCGAGGTCTGAGTTTAGCGCTGGCCGCCGAACTGAATGGCTATCCCGGGCCGCGCCACGTATTGGAGCTTGTTGAGCAACTCGGGCTGACCGATCAGCAGCGCGCCGATGTTCAGCGGTTGTTCGATGACATGACCGCCGAAGTGGTTCCCCTGGGGGAAATGCTCATTGCTCAGGAGGCCGAACTCGAGCGACTGTTCGCGGGTCGTGTGGTGACGCCAAGCAGCCTTCGCGCGGCAACGGCCGCGATCGGGGCCACCCAGGCCGAGCTGCGCAATGCTCACCTGAAATACCATCTGCTGACCTCTGGACTACTCACAGCTGCGCAGATGCAGCGCTATTCTCAATTGCGCGGCTACCTCGACGGCGATTCCGGGATCCAGCACAGGCCGAACCATTGAAGCATGGGAAGGGGACTCGCGCGGGAGGGGACCAGAGGTCGCGGCATGAAGCCCGACTGGGAGGGAGTACCATGTATCGGCATATCTTGATCCCAACCGACGGTTCGGAGCTTGCCGGCAGGGCGGTGCGCCATGGATTGGCGCTTGCCAAATCAGTGGGAGCAAAAGTCACCGCATTGACGGTGGAGCGGTCGTTCGACGTCTACACAGTTCCTGAGTCGAGAGTCTATGAAATGTCGGGCGCTTTTGCCGAGCACGCCGAGCAAGCCAAAGCGCATGCGCAGGGCATATTGGATGAGATCGCCGAACAAGCTGACGCAGCTGGTGTCGTCTGCGAAACCGTGCAAGTCGAACAAGATCATCCTTATCAAGGGATCATCGACACCGCCGAGCAGAGAGGCTGCGATCTCATCGTCATGGCCTCGCATGGTAGGAGCGGGATTGCGGCAATCGTGCTTGGCAGCGTGACCACCAAGGTGCTTACGCACACCAAAATTCCGATTCTTGTCTGCCACTGACGAAGGGAATGCGGCCCGAGGTCATTTGAGGCTCAGAATATAGGCGATGATGTCTGCCTGCTCGTCGGCTGCGAACACGATATTTGGCATTGATTGATGTGACGTATTGAGCGCGGCAGCTAACGCGATGGCAGTCATGCCCGGCGTGGACGCAATAGCCTGGAATCGAGGCGCATTCGCATTGGGAGATCGCGCGTATCGTTTTTCGATAGCATGACATTCCGCGCACAGCCGTTGCGCCAGGGCCAGGCCGTGGCTCGCTTGTCCGATCTCCTGCGCCTCGCCTGTCCCTGTGACGATCGAAAGTGCGATAGCCAGCCCCAATACAACTTGCTTTGCGAGCATCTGACCCTCCGCGTTCCGGCTCGGCCAGCAAACCACAGAAAGCAGCCCTTATTGTCAGTGCGACAACATGCAACAAACAGGGGTTGCTGCTAGAAGTTCGCGTGTGACGCCGCCGAAAATCCATTCAGCTAATCGCCTGTGGCCATACCCGCCGGCCACGATTAAGTCCGCCTTCTCCTCTTCCACTATCTGAAAGAGCTCGGCGGCGACCGGGCCGCGTGGTTGCCGCCACATCTCGGCTGCCACGATTACCCGGTGACGCACGAGATAGGCTCCGACGTCGGCCAGCGTCTTCTTGCCCTGCGAATGCGATTCGTGCTCGCCGATTGCGACGAGCAGAACCTCTTTGGCTTCCTGCAACAAGGGAAGCGCGTCGCGCACCGCGCGGCGGCATTCACGCGTATCCTTCCACGCTACGACCGCGCGGCGAAGCGCGAGCGGATGGCCGGTGTCTGGTACCAGCAGAACAGGCCGCCCCGCCCCCAGTAAGATTGCGCCGGGGTCATAGTCGCCCGCGCTGGGCCTGCGGCCGATGATGAGGAGATCCGCCGCTCTTGCTTCCCGCAAAAGCAGCTCACCAGGAGATTCGAGCATGCTGCGCCATTCGGTCTGCTTGAGATGGCGGCCGCGGGCGCAAAACTCTTTGCCCCTCTGCTCGAAACGCGCCATCACCTTTTGAAAGTCGTACTGGTTGGTGTTGGTCACCCGGACATCTCCGGCCATGAACGCTGGCCACAGCGCGCAACCGGCAACGCCGATAAGTGTCGCCTGAAACCGTTCGGCCAGGGCGATGGCGAGCTCTACTGTTTTTTCCGAATCATGATCCATGTCGACGTGCACCATCAGTGCCGCAAGCGGCATGAGGTGTTCCTGTTTGCTCTGATTCGCGCCGATTGCTCTTCTCACTTCCGTGTTCAGCATCGGTGTTTCTCTCCGCATGCAATCGAGATGCTCAGTGCGACAACAAGCAACAGACCGGACTGGATGCCAGAAGCTCGTGCGTGACGCCGCCGAAGATCCATTCACCCAATCGACTATGTCCGTAGCCGCCGGCCACGATCAAATCGGCGCCCTCATCACGAACAAGGTGAAGGAGCTCGGCGGCGATCGGCCCCCGCGCTTGCCGCCATACTTCGCGCGCCACGACAACTCCATGGCGGCGAAGGTAGCGCGCCACATCGGAAAGATGTCTTTTGGCGGTTTCCGGTCGGCCTTCGTCGATTCCGAGGATCAGAACCTCTTCCGCCCGCTGCAGAAACGGAAGGGCATCGCGCACAGCGCGGCGGCACTCGCGCGTCTCCTTCCACGCCACTACTGCCCGGCGGAGCTGGGGCGGGGCAACGACGTCGGGTACGACCAGGAGCGGCCGGCCGACGCGTAACAAGATCACGCCGGGATCGACGAGATCATGCACGTTGCCCCCAGTGTGCCGTGCCCCGACAATGATGAGATCCGCCGCTCTTGCTTCTCGCGATACGAGTTCGTACGGCAGCTCGAGGGCGGTACGCCATTCAACCTGCTTGAGGTGCTGGCCCTTGGTGCGGAATCTCCTGCCGAGGTCGTCCAGGCGTGCGCTCACCGCGCGGCAATCGTCTTGCGTGGGCTCGTGATAGACGACGAGGCCTCCCGCGGCGAACGCTGGCCGCAGCGTCAAGCCGGCAACGCCAATGAGGGTGGTCTGAAATCGATCCGCCAGAGCAAGAGCAAGTTGGACTCTCGGTTCGCAGTCGCGCACTACGTCGACGTGCACCATGATGGTTGCGAACGAGGACATTTGCTCCAGAGTGCCGCGATCGAAAATGGGCCGTTCCGATTGAACCATGGTCATGAGCGTTGCTCCGCCTCACCTGCTGCGGTGCCTCGCGAAACGATGCCACGCTGGAAGAAGCCGAATTTTGAGATGGATCAAGAATGGGATCGGGGTCCGAGAACCGAGCTGAATTCCTGCGCTAAACAGCCGTTATTGCTGCTGGATGGATTGGAGATAGTCGATGATCGCGCCCACTTCGTCGGCCTCGAAGACGAATTCCGGCATGTCCGGGTGGCCGGTAGAAAGGCCTTCGGCCAGCGCCTCGGCAAGCCCTTCGATTTTGAAGTTGCGAGAGAGTGTACGAAACGGCGGCGCATTCGGGTGCGGACTGGCGCCGTTGCGGCCGACCGCATGGCAGCGGGCACAGTTGGCGGTCAGCAACGATTCGCCGCGTCGTACCGGCGTGTTGGCTTCTTCGGCCAACCCGCGTGGCGCGATGCCGATCGTGAGCAAGCCGAGGAGCAAGGAGCCGAGCATTGCACCGCGCATGGCCGACCCTAACCGAGTCTGCCGCCAGTCGCATGGCGGATCGTTTCGAGCAGCCCATCCCCCAGCAGGGGCTTTTCCACGATCGGCACACCCGCTTTTTCGGCTTGGTCGCGCAGCGACAGACTGGGCTGGCTCGTAACCAGGATCGCGGGCGCCGAAAAGTTCCGGTCGCGCAATTGCGCGATGAGGTGCAGCCCGCTGCTCGCTGGAACCTTTTCGTCGATAACCAGACAATCGCAACGGGTCAATTCGCCCGCGGCAAGCAATTCCGCTCCGCTGGCATAGCTGCGGACGGTCAGGCCTTCAAGCTCGAGCCAGAATTTGAGGGAATTTCGAACGGCGAGGTCATCGCCGATGACGACGACGAAAAGGCCCGTGCTCGACAATTCGTTCTGATGCGTCATTGCTACGCGGCTCCGGACCGCGTTGGATGCTAACAAGCACCAAGTGGAGGGCGCTGTTTTGATATGCCTCAAATTTGCAAAACCGCCGGCTGGGGCGGCGCGAAAATTCCGGTGTTGTCCCTCCGGGAAATTCCGGAGGTTCGTAGCTGCTTAAATGCCTATTCCGCCTTGATCGATTTGACGAGGGTCATGCCCGCGCCGGCCTCAATCCGCGCGGGCGAGCTATGCCGTCCCTCCTGCCTCATCGGCGCTCGGATCGAGCATTCCAGCGATCAGGGCCATGCGCACGAGATCGGACAGGCTCGCAGCCTGCATCTTGATCATGAGGTTCGCTCGGTAGTTCTCGATGGTTCGAGCGCTGATCCCCAGGTCATACGCAATTTGCTTGTTGGCGCGCCCGGCCACTAGGCCCTCCAGCACATCGCGCTCGCGGTTCGACAGCGCCGCGATCCGGCTCTGGATGCTGCTGCGCTCGGCCTGGCGCGCTCGATCTTGATCGCCCTTTTCGAGCGCGGAGCGCACGGAGGCGAGCAGAACGTCGTCATCAAAAGGCTTTTCGAGAAAATTAATCGCGCCCATTCGCATCGCTTCCACGGCGAGCGGGATGTCCCCATGAGCCGTGATAACGATGACCGGCGCGGCCACCTTGAGCTCTCGCAGCCGCCGCAGCAAGTCGATGCCGCTGAGCTCGGGCATTCTCACATCGGTAATGATGCAGCCCGCCTGGACCGTGGGCGCAACCTTGAGGAACCCAGCAGCGGACTCGTATGTCCGCACGTCGATCCCGGCCGATCCCAGCTGGAACGCGAGCACGTCGCGGACCGCCTGGTCGTCGTCGATGACGTGGACGATGGACTTCTCAGCCGGCATCGCTGGGTTCCTCCTGCGTCGGAGCTTGCACGGTAAAGCGAAAGATCGTTCCACCGGCGGGATTAGGCTCCACCGTGATCCGTCCACCGTGGGCCTCGACAATGGTGCGACAGATGGACAGGCCGACACCCATGCCATGCGCCTTGCTGGTAATGAACGGTTGGAAGAGCTGTGACGCCATTTCCGGCGCGATTCCCGACCCGGTATCGGCCACGCTGATGGCAATCATATCATCATCGTGCGTGGCCGTGGAAACGACGAGCTCTCGTCTTTGCGATGCCTCCATGGCCTCGACGGCATTTCGCAACAGATTGATCAAGACCTGTTGAATCTGCACCTTATCCACAAGGACGAGATCGATGGCCGGGTCGAATTGAAACCGGACGCGGACACCTTGATCTTTGGTTCCGACCAGCGCCAAGGCACTGGCCTCTTCAATGAGCTTCTTGACGCTTTCGATCCGGCGCTCGCTGTCGCCCCGCCCCACGAATTCGCGCAAACGACGGATGATCTGTCCCGCGCGCAAGGCCTGATCGCCGGCCTTATCCAGAGCATCGCGAAGCAAATCGGAGCGATCTTCGGCGCCGCTCTCGAGCAGCCGTCGCGAGCCCTTCATGTATCCTGCAATGGCCAACAAGGGCTGATTGAGTTCGTGGGCCAGCGCAGACGCCATCTGGCCCATCGCCGTCAATCGGGAGACATGAACGAGTTCCGATTGCAGCTCCTGTAGCCTCGCCTCCGACTGCTGACGCTGCGTGATGTCGCGGATAAAGCCGGTGAAAAAGTGCCGATCGCCGGATCTCATTTCGCCAACGGCCAGCTCCATCGGAAAGGTTGAGCCGTCCTTGCGCTCGCCGACTACGAGCCGACCGATGCCGATGATTCGCCGTTCTCCGGTCCGCAGGTACCGCCGCAGATAATCATCGTGGTTTTCCCGGTAGGGTGAGGGCATCAACAGCTTGATGTTTTTTCCAACGACTTCCGGCGCGGCATAGCCGAACAGCCGCTCGGCGGCCGAGCTAAACGATTGCACGATCCCGTGCTCGTCGATCACGATCATTGCCTCCGGCACGGTATCGAGGATCGACGTGAGATGAGCCTCGCGCGAAAGAGCCTCGCGCGTGCTCGTGGCGGCCTTAATACGGTTGCGTTGCAGCTGCTCTCCGCTCCAAGCGATTCCCACGCCGATCAGCGTGAACAAAGCAGCATTGATGATGTCCGGCACGGATACGTTGGGAGAAATCGTGACAACGAAGAATCCGAGCACGGCGCTCAGGCCGGTTGCTAACAGTCCCGGCCCGAGCCCGCCCAAGCCGCCAGCGACCAAAACCGCAGGCACGAACAGCAGGTAGGGGGAGGTATCTGCCAGGATCGGGGTGAGCCCGACTCTGACCAAAAACGCAATCCCCACGGCGAGCGGCGCGAGCGCGTAGCGAAACGCGTCTTGCCGGGCAAATAGCCAACGCTTGAAGGCGCTTAGATTGTCTTCCGGGCTCGATTTGGCGGCCCAATCCGTAACAAGCGTCTTCATCGCGAGGTCTTCCGGCTGGTCCTGCCCTCCGGGCTAGCCCGGAGGCATTTTATCGGAATTTCCGCGCCCTCGCCCAGCGGTTACCAATGGCCCCGTCAATTGGAGGGCATGAGCCATGCTGACGCAGACCGCAATCCGGAATGTTTCCCAGCCGGCAACGCAACCCCGTCGCGCGCCGCCGCCAGTGGGTGCAACCATGCGAGGCGGTGCAATCGAGCTCATGGGCGCGTGCATGTCGTTTGCCCGCAATAGCGAGATCTACGGCGAGAACGAGCCTGCCGATTACCTCTACAAGATCGTCAGCGGCACGGTGCGGACGTATAAGGTGCTCTTGGACGGCCGCCGCCAAATCGGAGCCTTCCATCTGCCCGGCGATATTTTCGGGTTCGAGACCGGGAACGAGCATACACTTTCGGCCGAAGCGATCACCGACTGCAAGATTACCGTCATCAAACGCAGCGCAGTGATGGCACTGGCTGCGAGGGACAACGATGTCGCCCGCCAAATGTGGGAACTAACCGCACGCGAGCTGCAGCGCGTGCAGAAACATTCGTTGGCATTGATCAGGACTGCGGAGGAGCGAGTCGCGGGTTTTCTCCTGGAAATGGCTGACCGCGTAGCCAACGGCGGGACAGTCGAGCTCTCCATGTCGCGTCAGGACATCGCCGACTACCTCGGCCTCACGATCGAAACCATATCGCGTACGCTCAAGCTCTTGGAGGATGCGGCAGCGATCGAAGTGGCAAGGCGGCGCCGGATCCTGCTGCGGAACCGCTCCGCGTTGCGTCGGCTCAACGCATAGCAGGGCAACGATACGTTGCCGGCGCAAGCTTCGTGGCGCAGCGAGCACTAAACACAAGGGCATTGAAAAGTGGAGGCTGCCATGTACCGCCCGATCCAGACCGGTGAACGGCCCAGTCCTTTTGCTCGGCTCGCGCAATGGTGGCGAAATTGGAATCGCAGACGGAGAAATATAGCGGAGCTCGATTGGCGCATCGCGCACGACTTGGCCGTTAGCCCCGCGGATCTCCGCGTCCTTGCCGGGAAATGGCCGGATGATTTGCTGTCCCGGCGGCTGGAGCAACTTGATCTGGACCGTGCGCATGTCGAGCCTCAGGTTCTGCGCGACCTGGAAAGGGTATGCACGCTGTGCGGGAGCAAGCGAAGGTGTCGGCACGACCTTGCGGGGGATCCGTGCGAGTCCCATTGGCTAGAATACTGCCCTAACGTGACGACGCTCAACGCCTTGGTCGCGGAACGTTTCGAATCGCACAGGCCGGGGCGGACCTGAATGCCACGAAAGCATTGCCTCTCGCCGGGCTGGCCATCACTGGCATTGAGCCTGGCGCTAGCGCTCGCTTCCGCATCAGCCTTCGCGCAATCGCCGGCGGCACAAAGAGGTCTGACATTCGTGCGCACTCATTGCTCGCAATGCCATTCCATCGACAAAATCAGCGAAAGCCCGCTCGCGATCGCGCCGGCGTTCCGCACGTTGCACCTCAAATATCCGATTGAGAGCCTGGAGCGGCCGTTGGCCGAGGGAATTATTGCCAGCCATCCCACGATGCCACAGTTCCGACTGGAGCCCGATCAGATTCGCGATGTGATTGCTTACCTGAAGACGCTCGAGCCCTGAACATTGCGGAGCTCACAAGGAAATTCGCCGCAGCCGCAGAGAATTTCCCACGACGCTCACCGACGATAGTGCCATCGCTGCCGCGGCAATGATTGGCGAGAGCAAAATGCCAAAGAACGGATAGAGCACTCCGGCGGCGATGGGCACGCCCGCGGCGTTGTAGACAAAAGCGAAGAACAGGTTCTCACGGATGTTGCGCATCGTCGCCTGCGACAGCCGGCGCGCGCGCACGATTCCGGTCAGATCGCCCTTAAGCAAGGTGACGCCCGCACTTTCGATCGCCACATCGGTCCCCGTGCCCATGGCAATGCCGACCTCGGCAGCCGCCAGCGCCGGCGCATCGTTGACACCGTCGCCGGCCATCGCCACCGCGCGTCCTTCTCTTTGAAGCTTCTGGACGACAGCACTCTTCTGGTCCGGCAACACATCGGCTTCCACCTCCGTGATGCCGAGACGCCGGGCGACGGCCTGCGCCGTAGTCTTGTTATCGCCGGTGAGCATCACCACCCGGACGCCTTCTTTGGCAAGCGCGTTGAGCGCATCGGGGGTTGTGCGTTTCACCGGATCGGCGATGGCGATCACTGCGGCAACCTTGCTATCGACGCCCAGGAAGATCGCCGTCGCGCCCTCGTGCCGAAGCCGTTCGGCGTCTTGCTCCAACGCGTTTGTTGGGATGCCAAGTTCGCGCAGGAGCTTTGCATTCCCGAGCGCGAGCCGCCGTCCATCGAGCGTACCCACGACGCCTTTGCCCGTGGGCGAATCGAACCCGGTGACGGCCGACATGTTCAGGCCGCGCTCCTGTGCGGCAGCGACGATCGCGAGCGCGAGCGGGTGCTCACTGGCCTGTTCCACGCTCGCGGCCAAGCGCAAGACTTCGTTTTCGTCGAACCCCTTGGCCGGAACGACGGCCACCACTTTCGGCTTGCCTTCGGTGAGCGTCCCAGTTTTGTCTACGACGAGAGTGTCGATCTTTTCCATCCGCTCCAGAGCCTCGGCGTTCTTGATCAACACGCCGACCTCCGCGCCGCGACCCACACCGACCATGATCGACATCGGCGTCGCCAAGCCGAGTGCGCAGGGACAGGCGATGATCAGAACCGTGACGGCCGCCACCAGTCCGAACGTAAAACGCGGCTCTGGCCCGTAGATGCTCCAGGCGGCGAATGCCACGAGAGCGATCGCGATCACAGTCGGCACGAACCAACCCGACACCTGGTCTGCCAGCCGCTGGATCGGTGCCCGCGAGCGCTGCGCCGCTGCAACCATTTGCACGATGCGGGAAAGCATGGTGTCGCGGCCGACCTTTTCGGCTTGCATGATGAAGCTGCCGGTGGTGTTGAGCGCGCCGGCGATGACCTTCGAGCCCGCCTCCTTGGTCACCGGCATGGATTCTCCCGTCACCATCGATTCGTCGACCGCCGAGCGTCCCTCGATCAATTCACCATCGACCGGAATTTTCTCGCCCGGGCGAACCCGCAGCCGATCACCCACCGCGATTAGGTCGAGCGAAACCTCCTCCTCGCTTCCGTCCGCGTTCAAGCGCCGCGCCGTCTTGGGAGCGAGATCGAGCAGAGCTCGAATCGCGCCCGAGGTCTGTTCGCGCGCACGCAGCTCGAGGACTTGACCGAGCAACACAAGGATGGTGATGACGGCCGCGGCTTCGAAATAGACGGCGACCGCGCCGTCCGGACTGCGAAATGCCGGCGGGAACAGGCCGGGCAGCAAGATCGCGACCACGCTGTAGAGCCACGCCACGCCAATGCCCATGGCGATGAGCGTGAACATGTTCAGGTTGCGGGTGACCAAGGATTGCCATCCGCGCACGAAGAACGGCCAGCCCGCCCACAGCACCACGGGCGTGGCGAATACGAACTGCAGCCAGTTCGACCACTTCTGGCCGAGCAGCATATGGAGGTCCGTGAGATGGCCGCCCATTTCGAGCGCGAGGACCGGAAGCGTGAGCACGAGCGCGACCCAGAACCGGCGCGTCATGTCCGCGAGTTCGGGGTTCGGCGCCGCTTCGGCCGAGACCAATTCCGGCTCGAGCGCCATGCCGCAGATCGGGCAGAAGCCGGGACCGACCTGCCGGATCTGCGGGTGCATCGGACACGTATAGATCGTGTTCTCGGGAACCGGCGGCGAGGCGTTCGCTCCGACCACATCCGGATGGGACCCTGCCGAACAGCAGCCGGTCTGCTTCTCCGCGCGGCCGGCATGGGCCATGATCGGTTCCTTCGGGCTTGCAGCTTATACCCTCCAGGGGTATATAGACCGCATGCGCAAAGACATCAAGGCATCGTGCGCCAAGCGATTGAGCCGGATCGAGGGCCAGGTGCGCGGCATCGCGCGGATGGTCGATGAGGATCGTTATTGCATCGACATCGTCACGCAGGTTGCAGCGGTACGCGCTGCGCTCAGACGGGTGGAAGAGGAGATCCTGCGCGACCACGTCGCACATTGCGTCGAACGTGCGATTGCCTCAGGCAGCAAGGCGGATCAGCGCAGGAAAATTGAAGAGCTGATGGAGGTCGTGAGCCGCGCGGAACGGTAGGCTGGAACCCAATTCAACTATCGGGACGATGTCTCTGTCGCACCAATGACATCGGCTCCGATCTGCCGTTACTCCGAGCGCGCTACAGACAATAAGCTACGCGACGCCGATGCTTTTCAATTTCTGCTGCGGTTGCCGATGACAAGTTTCACGACGCAAGTGTCGGGGTCGTCCGGATCAAGTGAAATGGAGAACCCGAGCTCTCTGCACATGTTGAGCATTCCTGCGTTTTCGCCTAGCACCTGGCCTTCGATGATCTTGAGGCCTTCGGCCCGCGCGTAGTCGATGATCATCTGCATGAGCAGGTAGCCGAGACCGCGTCCTTTCAGGTCGGAGCGCACCAGGATGGCGTATTCGCCGCGTTCATAATTCGCGTCGGCGTGCATGCGAACGACGCCGAGCATCTTTCCCGACGCCTCCTCGATAGCGATGAAAGCCATGGCGCGCGCGTAATCGATCTGTGTAAAACGCGCGATGAAGGTGTGACCGAATTCCTTCACCGGGGCGAAGAACCGTAGCCGCAAATCCTCGGCCGTGACCGCGGCGAAAAACGGGCCGTATAACGGTTCGTCTTCCGGGCGTACGGGCCGGACGAAGATCTTTGTTCCGTCCCGCAGCTCCGTGTGTCGTTCCCATTCCTTGGGATAGGGCCTAATGGCAAAGCGAGGATGGCCCGACGGGCGGCGGTGCGCCAAATCGAGCGGAGCCACCGCTATACGCGCATCGACGGCGATGAGCCCGTTCTCATCGGCCAGCACGGGGTTGAGATCGAGCTCGCGTATTTCCGGCAGATCGGCGGCGAGTTGCGCCAGCTTGACCAGCAGGAGCCCGATAGCGTCGATGTCCGCAGCAGGGACATCGCGGTAAGCCTTGAGCACGCGCGACACCCGCGTGCGCCCGATCAGCTCGCGCGCGAGCTCGAGATCGAGCGGCGGGAGCGCGAGAGCCTTGTCGCCGATGACCTCGACCGCAGTCCCGCCGCGGCCGAACACGATGACCGGGCCGAAGGTCGGATCGTCCGCAATCCCCGCGATCAATTCACGCGCTTTCGAGCGCACGATCATCGGATGGATGGTCACGCCGGTGATGCAAGCATCCGATCGCACGGCGCGCGCTCGCGCAATGATATCGGCGACCGCGTCGCGCACCGCGCGCTCGCTGGTGAGATTGAGCCTCACGCCGCCGACTTCCGATTTGTGAACGATGTCCGGCGAAAGGATTTTCGCCACCACGCCCAATCCCTCTTGCAAAAATGGTCGCGCCGCCGCCGCGGCTTCGTCGGCGTTGCGTGCAAGCTGCGCGGGTGTGATCGGAATCGAATAGGCGGCAAGCAGCCGCGTCACCTCGATCGGATCAAGCCACGTGCGCCCGCGTTGCACCGCATTCTTGACCACGCCGCGGGCCGCGGCGACGTCCGGCTTGAAATGCTCCGGCAAGCTCGGCGGCGTGGCCATCAGCGCGTCCAATGCCTCGCGATAATGCACGAGGTGCATGAAGCCGCGGACCGCATCGGATTCGGTGGCGTAGCTCGGAATGCCGGCGGCTTCGAAGATCGGGGTGGCCGCATCGCTGCTTCCGACCCACACGGCGAAGACGGGCTTCGGTCGGATGAAGCTGTTGCGATGCGCCTGCGCGCAAGCGGCGATCGATGTGGCGGCAGCCTCTGCGGAAGCGAGCGCGGTCGGAACGTTCATGACGAGGACCGCGTCGTTCTGCGAATCCTCGAGCAGCGTCTCGAACGCGGCGACGTAGCGCGTGGCGTCGGCGTCCCCGGCGATGTCGACGGGGTTCGCGCGCGACCAGATCGGTGGCAGCGCCGCGTCGAGCCGCTTCATCGTTTCCGGGGAAATCCTGGCGAGCGTCCCGCCGAGATCCGCCAGCCGATCCACGGCGAGCACGCCGACCCCGCCGCCGTTGGTGAGTATCGCCAGCCGCTTGCCTGGAAACGGCCGCACGCGTCCGAGTGTCTCGGCCGCAGCAAACAATTCGTCGAGATCGAAAACGCGCAAGAGACCGGCGCGGTGGAAGGCAGCGTCGTAGACCGTGTCAGCACCGGCGAGGGCGCCGGTATGCGTCTGCGCCGCCCTGGCGCCTTGCGCATGGCGACCGGATTTGACGACCACCACCGGTTTGATACGAGCGGCGGCGCGCGCCGCCGACATGAATTTGCGCGCGTTGTTGACCGACTCGATGTAAAGGAGAATCGCTCGGGTGCTGCCGTCGAGCGCGAAGAAATCGAGCAGGTCGCCGAAATCGACGTCGATCTTATCTCCCAGTGAGACGGCTGCCGAAAAACCGATGTCATGGGTCGCCGACCACTCAACAAGTCCGGCCGTTATGGCGCCCGATTGCGAGATGAGGGCGAGCTCGCCGGTCGGTGGCATGCGGGCCGCGAAACTGGCGTTGAGCTTGGCTCGCGGCGACAACACGCCAAGGCAGTTTGGGCCGACCAGCCTGAGGCCGGTGGCACGCGCTGCTTTTTCGCAGGCATCGGCGAGCGAGCCTTCTCCGTGGCCAAGCGCGGCGGTGATGATGATTGCAGTTGCAACGCCTTTTTCACCGGCGGCAGCGACGATGCCCGGTACGGATTTCGGAGGCGTCGCAATCACCAGCAGATCAGGTGCCTGTGGCAGCTCCTGGATGGTTTTGAAGGCTTTGATCCCCTCGATCTCGGCATAGTGCGGGTTGACTAGACCGATCGATCCTTTGAAACCGGCGCTGCGAAGGTTTCTCAACACGGCACATCCGGGCGAGGTTTCGCGCGGGCTCGCCCCCACGACCACGACCGATCGCGGCGAAAACAGCTTGTCGAGACGATAGGTCGACATCGTCTAACTCATCCAATGAAAGGACGGCTCCAGCGCCGAGGATAATTTCGCCTGGGCGGACTGTAAGCAAATCCTGCGGCAGACTCATGTCGGGTAAAGGGTTAGCCGTTTGTTGCCGGATTGCGGGTAGCTTGAAAGTGCCAGAGCGCGGTGAGAAGAAGAAGGACCGACGTGACGGCGGCAATGATGCAGAAACTACACACCTCGCGAATGAAGCCCACCTGAAGATACATAAAATAGATCGAAGAAGCGGCGCCCACTCCGGCGTAAAGAATCGCCCGGAACCGCAAGCTGGTCGAGAACGGATCAAAAGCGAGGCGCGCTGCCAATGCGAACATGAACAGATAATAGATAAAGCCGAAATACGACATCGGCACGCCGAAGACGCGCGAATACGGGCTGTTAACGACAGCGTTGCAGCCGTCGATGATCGGACACCACAGCGTCTGGCCTGTGTAATTGCCGCGCGCTACATAGACCGCAGCGCCTATGCCGACGAGCGTAAGCGCGAGCATGCAATACGCAGGCAGCGTGACTTTGCCACTCCCGGATATTCCAGTGGGCTTCTCGTGTGTGTACGCCATCGCTTCCCCCTTCAAGCGATTATCATGGAGGGTGGCAAAGCGCGCGTCTTGATGTAGATCAAGATCACTCCGGCGTAATCCCGGCGTCTTTCACCACCTGCGCCCATTTTTCGATTTCGGCGGGAATGAAGCGCGCGAACTCATCCGGCGTGCTGGTCCAGGGCGTGATCGCGAGCGCATTCATCTTGTCCTGGGTCTCGGGCCGCTCGATGAAGGCCATGAGCAGCGCGTTGAGCTTGTCGATGATCGGGCGCGGGGTGCCGGCCGGCGCCACCACCGAGAACCAGGGCCGCGCGGCGTAGCCCGGCAGGCCGGCTTCCGCGATGGTCGGAAGATCGGGCAGCGCCTTGCTCCGCATCGTTGACGTCACGCCGAACGCCTTCACCTTGCCCTCGTTGATCGCGGGCATGGCGACCGCCAGATCGACGATCATCATCTGCACCTGGCCGGAGATCACGTCGGTGAGCGCGGCGACGCTGCCGCGGTAGGGCACGTGCTGCGCCCTCGCGCCGATCATCTTGAGGAACATTCCCATGAAGAGATGGTGCGGTGTGGCGGCGCCCGAAGAGGCGTAGCTCAGCGCGCCGTCCTTGCTCTTGATGAAGGCGATCAGCTCCGTAAGCGTTGTGGCCGGCACCTGAGGATTGGCGACGAGGGCGAACTGCGCCGATCCGACGAGGCCGATGGGCGCGAAATCTTTCACGGTGTCGTAGGGCAGGGATTTGTGCACGCTCGGGCCCATGGCCAGGGTCGTCACGGGCGCGAGCAAGATCGTGTGGCCGTCGGGCGCGGCGCGCGCGGCCGCCTGGCGCGGCCGCCTGCGCCGCGACGATCGTGCCCGCGCCGGGACGATTGTCGACGACGACCGGCCGCTTGAGCTTGTCTTGCAGCTCCTGCGCCAGCAGGCGCGTGAGCATGTCGGTGCCGCCGCCGGCGGGAAACGGACATAGAAAGGTCACCGGGCGCTGCGGATACTCATCAGCCGGCGTCTGCGCTGCCGCGGGAATCGTGGCGAGGCCGAATCCGAAAGCAAGAGCGAGCACGACAGCTCGTTTCATGCCGTTGCCCCTGGCAATGGAACCCTGTCCGGCACATGCCGGGTTTTCAAACACGACGCAGCCCGCGGATGCTACCGCGGCTGTCTCGCCAAAGGCGAGCGGATTGTAGCGGTGTTGATACTTCGCGCCGCATTTACCCCACCCTGCGGGATATGCGACATTGCGATGAGAAAATCATCTCGAGCACTAGTTGTCGGGGCAGCGAGTAAGGATACGTGAATGTCGAAATATCCCATACTAATTGCCGCCGCGGCCGCGGCCCTTGCGATGTCGCCGGCGCTCGCGCAGCCGGATGAGGCGGCGGATTATCCCAGTCGTCCGGTGAAGATCGTCGTCAGCGTGCCGGCCGGCGGCGGCGTGGACACGGTGACGAGAATTTTCGCGGCCGGGCTGCAGCAGCGGCTGGGCCAACCCTTCGTGATCGAGAACCGCGGCGGCGGCGGGGGCAATATCGGTGCCGAGGCGGTCTATACCGCCGATCCCGACGGCTACACGCTGCTCGCCACGCAGCCCGCGCCCATCACCAGCAACATCGCGCTTTACAAGAAGCTCAATTTCGATCCGACCGCGCTCGAATCGGTCGCCGTCATGTCGAAGTTTCCGAACGTGCTGCTGGTGCGGCAGGATTTTCCGGCAAAGACGGTCCAGGAGTTCATGGCCTACGTGAAAGCCAATCCGGGCAAAGTCACTTTCGCCTCGCAGGGGCCGGGCACCACTTCGCATCTGACGGCAGAATTGTACATGAAGCTGACGGGAACGAAGATGTTGCACGTCCCCTACCGCGGGACGGGTCCGGCGCTCAACGACCTTGTCGCGGGCCACGTCGATTTCATCTTCATGGAGCTCGCCTCGGCCTACAAGCTGCACGAGGGCGGCAAATCAAGAATTCTTGCGGTCGCAACCGATCATAGGCTGGATGTCTTGCCCGACATTCCAACATTGATCGAGGTCGGCGTGCCGGGCTTCATTTCGGACACCTGGAACGCCATCAGCGCGCCGCCCAAGACGCCGGCTGCGATCATCATCAAGCTCAATCGCGCGATTAACGCCGTCGCCAACGACGCCGCAAACAAGGCGCGCTTCCGCGAGCTCAACCTCACCGCGGTCGGCGGCAGCCCGCAGGACATGGCGAAACTCAAGCGGGAAGAGACCGAGCGCTGGACCAAGGTGATCCGCGAGGCCGGTATCCAGCCGGAGTGATCAACACGAGCGGCAAGCTCGTCCCTCTCGCGCTGTGCGGGGAGAGGGAAGAGCGCACCGAGTGCGCGACTTCCGGGGTGGCCAGCGCGAACAAGCTAATGTCTGAGCAGTAATGAACAACGGCTACGCAATAATGTCGGGGGTGAGCTGGTCCTCGATATAGGAAATGCGGTCGCGCAGGACGAGCTTGCGCTTTTTCAGTCGCTGAACCTGCAACAGATCGGAGCCCGGCGAGTGCTGCAGGGCGGAGATCGCGACATCGAGATCGCGATGCTCCTGCTGCAAGCGCGCCAGTTGCTCCCGCAACTCGCGTTCTTCGTCTTTGGTCATCACCACCGCTGATGCTTGGCCGCCGCAAAGCGCGCGGCACGCGTCCCGGCATTGCATCCAAACGCGCTCGGGCCTTCAAGTAGCGCGGTTTGTGGATCCTGACTACCACTCGAGGCAGCGAGCATCGATATGCCAGCCCGCAAGTACACCGGCCGTCCATCGCGGGTCGGCGTACCGCCCTCAGGTTGAGCCCGCGGCCAGTGCACGCGCCGTGCCGGCGCTCCATTACCGCGTTGAAAAAGTATTCTTTTTTGCCTGCGAGCCTTCAAGCCGGCCGATCGACGCATCAGGTGAGCCGGGGTTGCTGCGCTGCACAACCAAACCCGCTTCGAAAACCGACCAAAACGGTGTAGACTTCCCAGGTCAGGCAAACGATCTGGCTGAGGAGAACCCCCCAAAATGTCCATAGAAGCCCATCTTGCGGAACTGGAACGACGGCATCAGGCGCTGGAAGCCGAAATTGCCGAGGCCCGCGCGCATCCGTCGGTCGACGATCTTGAGATCGTTGAGTTAAAGCGTCGCAAGTTGCTGGTGAAGGACGAAATCGCGCGCCTGCAGATGGACACTGTCGTTCACTGAGGTTGCGTGCGTAGCTGAGTTGCGATCAGGCCGCCGCTCCAAGCGCATCGAGGGCGGCGGCCGGTCCGGCCAAGAAAAAGGGGAGGGAACGATGCGCAGGCTGTTGCGGGCCGCGGCCGCCGCTGCGGTCGCAATGGTTGTTTGCGTCCAGGCCCTGGCGCAGGACTACCCGACCCGCACCATCACCGTAATCGTGCCTTATCCGCCCGGCGGCGGCGTCGATGCGATGGCGCGCGTCGTCGCGGAAAAGCTTTCAGCCGCACTCGGTCAGCAGGTCGTTGTCGATAACCGCGCCGGCGGTTCCGGCCTGGTCGGCACCCGCGCCTTCATCAAGAGTCCGCCCGACGGCTACACGCTGTTCCTCGGCCATACCGGATCCATCGCGATCAATCCGAGTCTCTACGCCAATGCCGGCTTCGATCCGCGCAAGGACTTCGCGCCGATCGGGCTGATCGCGTCCATGCCCGTGGTCTTGCTGGCGCATCCCTCGTTCCCTGCGAAAACGATCGGCGAAGTGGTCGCTGTCGCGAAGCATGCGGGAGCCAAGTTCAATATCGGGACGTCGGCGGTGGGCACCGGCGGCTATCTCACCGCCGAATTGTTCAAATCGGTCACCGGCATCGATGCTGCGATCATTCCCTACAAGGGCACGGCGCAGGTCATGAACGATCTGCTCGGCAATCACGTGCCGATCGCGTTCGGCGTGTTGCCGCCCGCGCTCGGCAATCTACAAGCCGGCACGCTACGCGCGATCGCGGTGCTGGGCCCCACGCGGTTCAGCCTCTTGCCCGACGTGCCGACCGCAAACGAGTCGGGACTGCCCGGATTCGAGTCGGTCCTGCATTACGGGCTGCTTGCGCCGCCGGGTACGCCGCGGCCGATTATCGAACGTCTCAACGGCGCGCTGCGCGCGCTGGTCAACAGCGACGAGGTCAAACAGCGGATCCTGGCCGAAGGCGGCGATCCGCTGACCTCGACGCCCGAGGAATACGCCAAAGACATCGACAGCGAAGAGACGAAGTGGGGAACGCTGGTGCGCAAGCTCAATCTGAAGGTGGAGTGATGCGCCGTAGCTTAGCTCTACATATTAAGCTGTGTGTCCCGGGCGCAGCGCAGCAACGCAGATAAGTTTACGCAATCTGCGTACACTTGATTGCGTTGTGGTGCGCTGCAGACACCGATCTCGGTTTACCCGAGATCGGCTCTTAAATGCGCAAGTCGGGTAAACCCGACTTGCGTGGACCGTCCCAGTCTGTGGCGGTCCCGGATCAGCGGTGCATCGCTTCGCGCTGCACCGCGTCCGGGACACGGCCGCGTACGCCTTCTAGGCCTTCTTCAATTCCGCCGCTGCGCGGGCCAGCACCTCGACCACTTTCGCTTCAGCCTCGGCGTCATCGCCGAGGCGCTTGGCCGCGACCTCGCGCAGGTTCTCGAGCGCCGCCCGCACGAGCGGCGGCATCCCGCGGCGGTCCTCATCCTCGCCGCCGAAGCGACGGCGCATGCGCGCAACCTTCTCGCCGATGGCGGCAAGGCGCTCGAGCACAGCGTCGACGAAGTCGCGATTGTCGTCGAGATACGCCCGGCCTTCGTCGGTGATGGTGTAAAGCTTCTTGGCGCCTTCCGTCTGCGCCGTGACGTAGCCGGCCTCCTCGAGATAAGTCAGCGTCGGGTAAACGATGCCCGGACTCGGCGAGTACCAGCCGGCGGTCTTTTCCTCGAGCACCTTGATGATCTCGTAGCCGTGGCGCGGCTGCTCGGCGATGAGCGCGAGCGCGATCAAGCGCAGGTCGCCCTGCGCCAGCATGCGCCCGGCACGCACCATGTCGCCGTCCCAGCCGTGACGTCCGCCCGAGCCGTGACGTCCGCCCCAGCCGTGACGTCCACGCCAGCCGCGCCCGCCGGCCCATTTTCCGCCAAACGGGGCTCCACAGGAATGTCTCATACCGAACATGTCGGCCTCCTTGCGTTAGATATATCTTTAGATACACCGGGATCAGATATAGCGCAAGATATATCTTATAGTTAAATCCGTAGCAGTTTCAGATCGATGCCGCGTTTGATCGGCAAACCCGACCTCGACATCCGCGACGAGAAAGACGATGGGATCCGGACGTTGGCGCGCCGCCAGTCACGGTTGCGCCGGCACCTTCTCCACAAAGGCGTTGGTAAAGGTGGTGGAGAGGTCGATCTTGGCGGCGCCGACATCGGGATCGAAGGCCTTGAGCACGGCGTAGGCGGTCTCGGCGGCGTCGCCGCTGAAACGGCCGTCGCGGGAATACATCGGCAGGCTCGTCTTGATCGATTGCTCGTAGATCGCCTTATTGCCGAGTGCATAGTCCCCCGGCATCATGGCTGCGACCTCCTCTGCGGATCGCCCGGCGATCCACCTCAGCCCACGCACGAAGGCGTTCACCAGTGCTTGCGTGGTGCGCGGTTTCTCGTGGATGAAAGACCGCGGCGCATAGAGCACGGCGGCCGGATAGGCGCCGCCGAAGACCTCGCGCGTGCCTGCAAGCGTGCGCGTGTCCGCCACAACCTTGATGAGGCTTTGGCTCTCTAAGAGGTTGATCACGGGATCAACGTTGACGATGGCGTCGATCTCGCCGCGCTGGACCGCCGCGACGGCGCTCGCGCTCGCGCCGATGCCAACGAACGACGCATCGTCGCGCTTGAGGCCGTGCTTGACCAAGAGATGCTGCACCATGAAGTGCGTGCTCGAGCCGGGCGCGGTGACGCCGATCTTCATGCCCTTGAGATCGGCCGGCGAGCGGTAGCTCTGCGCTTTCGCCGTCAGTACGCCGAGCACGTAGCCGGGGAATTGGCCAAGCTGCACCACGGCGACGATCGGCTGGCCCTTCGCCTGCATCTGGATGGTGTGATCGAATGCGCCGGTCACCACGTCGGCGCTGCCGCCGATCAAGGCCTGGAGCGCGCGGGCGCCGCCGGGGAAATCGGAAATCTCCACCTCGAGTCCGGCGTCGCGGAAGTAGCCGAGCCGCTCCGTCACCGTCAGCGGCAGATAGAACAGCGCCGGCTTGCCGCCGACGGCGAGCCGCACCCGCGATACTTCCGGCTTCGCATCCTGCCCACTCGCAGCAAGTGTCGCACCGAGCAGCAAAGCCGCGGCCCCCGCGGCCGCCAGAGTACGCTTCATCATTGCTATCGTCATTTCCGCGAAGGCGCGGTTCGTTGTTCGACATCGGCCCAACGCGCCAAGGAGACGATGTCCTTGAAGGCCTCGAAGTCGACGCATTCGTTTTTGCCCGCGGGCCGACCGGTCTTGAGATCGGCGAGCGCGGCCTCGAGGGTTCGGGCGACGCGAAAGATCAGGGTGGTCGGGTAAGCGACCATGGCGAACCCGAGGCGGTAGAGCTCGGCCGGCGGCAGGATTGGCGTGCGTCCGCCACCCTCGACCATATTCGCGAGCTGCGGCACGCCCTGAAAGGCCCGCCCGATCTGCGCCAGTTCCTCGAGCGATTGCGGCGCCTCGATGAACAAGCCGTCGGCGCCGGCTTTGAGATAAAGTTCGGCGCGCCGCAACGCATCGTCGAGCCCGTGCACCGCGCGCGCGTCGGTGCGCGCGATGATGAAGAAATCGGGGTTCGCCGCCATCGCATCGGCCTCGATCACGTCCTTGCCCGCCATGTGGCCGCAGCGTTTCGGCGCCCGCTGGTCCTCCATGAAGATCGCCGAAACGCCCATCGCCGCGTAACCGGAGATGGTGCGAGCGACGTTCTTCACGTCGCCATAGCCGTCATCGCAGTCGACCAGCACCGGAAGGCTGCTGGCGGCCATGATGTCGCGAATGCCGGCGCTCATCTCGCCGAAGCCGACGAGGCCGATATCGGGCAGCGCATGGCGCGCCCCGACCAGCGCGTAACCTCCGACCGAATAGGCGGCAAAGCCCGCGCGCTCGATCAGGCGCGCCGAGAGCGCGTCATAGGCGCAGGGCAGGAGCAGCGGCTCGCCTCGCGCCAGCAATTCTTTCCATGTCGGCTTTGTTTGCATGATGGCCTACGGGTTGATCGCCTGCCGCGCCCGCGTGACGATGTCCTTCGGCGCGGCGTAGAGTTTCGCCACCA
>WNGF01003378.1_pt1 | contig 47324 bp, 42 predicted proteins | sample 5400641 | NCBI WGS metagenome assembly WNGF01 (sample SAMN13153371, study PRJNA577476) | soil metagenome | isolation source: 80 cm soil or saprolite under grassland replicate 2 | place: USA:California | collected 2016-06-15 | reverse complement strand
CTTCCGGCAACTTCCGGTAATCACGCGCTGTCAGCGGCCTGAAAGCAGTCTTAAGCATCGGGTCGACCATCGTTAATTTCGATAAACAAACTCGCTGGCGTTGATCAGGGTGTGACAAAAGTCCACCAGGGCCGCGACCTGGGTCGAGGCAGCGTCCCCCGGGCCGGTGGAGGAACGCGCCGGCGTCTGGCCGCGGCCGGCATTTTCGGCCAGGATCGCGGACTGGCTCTCGAAGAATTCCCTGGCCATCTGTTTCTCGGCCGTGTCTGGAAGACGTCCATAGGCGAGGCGGAAGGCCATTTCGATCTGCCGGTTGGGATCGGTCCCGGCCGCCTCGAGCACGCGGCCGGCGAAGCCGTGGGCCCACTGCAAAGTCCATTGGCTGTTGAGCAGGGTCAGCGCCTGGAGCGGACCGGTGGTGACGTTGCGGCGGGGACAACTCTCGTGCGGGTCGGGCATGTCGAAACTATCAAACATTGGGTAACGGGTATTGCGGCGAACGAAGACGTAAATGCTGCGACGATCTCGTTCGCTCGCATTCTCGTTGACTTTCCAGCCGCCCCGCGGCGTGGGCATCCCGACGGGCAGTTCGGGGAACACGCTGGGCCCGCCCATCTTTGGATTCAGCATTCCGGCCACGGCCAGGGCGCAATCGCGAATGGCTTCTCCTTCGAGTCGCTGCCGCGGATAGTGCCAGAGCAGCTTATTCTCCGGGTCGATTCGGAAGCCTGCTTCCCGGTAGGCGGAGGACTGCCGGTAGGTATTCGAAGTGAGAATGAGCCGGTGCAGGTACTTCAGACGCCAACCGTGGTTGACGAACTCGCTGGCCAGCCAGTCGAGCAGCCGGGGATGAGTGGGACGGTCACCCTTCACCCCAAAATCGCTCGGCGTCCCCACGATGCCGCGGCCGAAGTGATACTGCCACACGCGGTTCACCAGGACCCGCGCGGTGAGCGGATTTTCCGCGTCGGTGAGCAGCGAGGCCAGGACGGTGCGCCGTCCGGTCGTCCTTCCATCCTTGGGCCCCGGGAGCCTGGCCGGCTCCGGATAGAGGATTTGCAGCAAGCCAGGCGGGACTTCCTCCTTGGGTTTGTCGAAGACACCCCGGTTGAGCAGGAAAGTCGCCGGCGCTGCGGCGCCGAGATCGGTCATGGCGCTGCCGATGGGCAACGGGCCGGGATGCAAATCGGAAAACTCGTCGAGTTGTCTTTTCAATTCCTGCCAGCGCGCTTTGGCTTCCCCCTTCAGTTTCGAGACCACGGCGGCGGTATCGGCGATGTATTCGTGGGAAGTCGGATCGAGGTATTGCCTGGCCTTCCAGGCCATCTGGCGCTCGAAGGGATTTCGATCGGCCTCCGGCTTGTTCAGAATGGCCTGAATCTCCGGCGGGTATTTGTCGAAATAATCCTGCACAATGGCGTGGCGGGGTGGGGCCTCGATGGCTGCCATTTCGTCGCGGATGGCGCGCGTCTTTTCCTCCCAAACGGACATTTTCTCGTGATGGCGGCGCAGTTGCTCCGGGGGGACGAGAGCCACGTCGTCCCTGGCCGCGGTATTGGCGAAGAACGCCTGGAGCCGGTAATAGTCGGTCTGGAGGATCGGATCGAATTTGTGGTCGTGACAGCGGGCGCAACCGTAGGTCAAGCCGATGAAGACGGCGCCCACCGTGTCCGTGATGTCGTTCAGAATTTCCTGCCGGCGCTGCCGGAGGTTGCGGGCGTTGCTCTCGTCCGGGTAATGCCGGTTGAAGGCGGTGGCGGTTTGCGCGTCCGGGTTGTCCGGCCACAGTTCATCACCGGCGATCTGTTCCTGCACGAAGCGATCGTAGGGTTTGTCGAGGTTGAAGGACTGGATGACGTAGTCGCGATAACGCCAGGCGTTGGGCCGGGTCTCGTCCGCTTTGAACCCTTCGCTCTCCGCGTAGCGCGCCAGGTCCAGCCAATGCCGGGCCCAGCGCTCGCCATATGCCGGGGAAGCGAGCAGGCGATCCACGACCCGGGCGTAGGCGTCCGGTGAATTGTCCGCGAGGAACTGGTCGATCTCGCGCAGGGTGGGAGGGAGGCCAGTCAGGTCGAGGCTGGCGCGGCGCAAGAGCACGACTTTATCCGCCGGCGCCGCGGGCGGGATACTCTTCGCTTCGAGTTGAGCGAGAACGAAAGCATCGATTGGGTTGCGCACCCAATGGGGATCCTTCACGGCGGGCACAGCGGGACGAACGACTTTCTGGAAGGCCCAGTGGGATCGATCCTTTTCGTCGAACCCGTCTTTAGCCGAGGCGGCGTGACCCCGGCCGGTTTGCAGGAGCGCGAGCCACAGCAGCAGCCCAGTCGTGATTCGCACTCTGTTTCCGCTCGTCATAGCCTCAGCACGTTCACCTGGCAAAACGTTTCCGCATGAATGCTCAGATTGCCCAAGATACTCGGCCTAAAGGCGGGACGACAAGCTCAATCCAACTGCACGACGCGAAAGAAACAGATGTCGGCGCCGGGAGCGGCGAAATCGCTCCAGGAAGTCGTCGCGCCGGTGGCCTGGATGTCGTTGCTGACGGGAACCCAGTCGGGATGTTGGAGGTTGGTGGCTTTTTCCACCCGGTAGGTGCGGCCCCGGAGTGATTTCCACCAGGCCGAGACCTGCCCTTCGCCGATGCGGAAGGTGGCGAAACGGACCGGTTCGGCCGGCGCGCCCTTGAGGATCGTGAAGTAATCGTCAATCGCGCCGGTTTCACGGAGGAATTTCGCGTCGAGCCGGTTCCCATTGATGTCGATGACCATCGACCCCACGCGCAAGATTTGCGTGTAGATGGCCGGATGGCGTCCAGTCGGAAACGTGGCCCAGCCGGAGCTCCCGGCCACGATATAGACGGTGCCCAGATTGGCGACCGGCCCGGTGCTGGGTTTCAAGTACGCGCCGGTGTCGTCGGGCCGTCCGCTGCCGGCGTCGAGGATCATGGATGGGGTCAGGCTGGTCGAAAATCCGTAATGACCATTGAGGAGATAGGATCGCTCGTAATTGTGGCTGTGGCCGCACAAGACCAAATCCACGCCGTAACTTTCCAGGATCGGCACGATGTTGGCGCGCATGTCGGTCAGGTTGCCGAAGTTGTCGAACAGGTTGTCGCTATCATGCGAACCCTTGGAATACGGCGGGCTATGCCAGAAGGCGATGGTCCAATCGCTGGTATTCGCCGCGAGATCTTCCTGCAACCATACGAGCATCGGGGTTCCCGGCTGGCGTCCGGACAACTCCGAGTCCAGGCAGACGAAATGGATGTTGCCGTAATTGAATGAATAATAATTCTCCGTGCCCGAGGGGACGCCGCCGGCTTCCCCGCCGGTGGGCATCGAGAAGATTTGAAAGTAAGCGAATTGTCCGTTGATTTGCGGTCCGTAAGTTTCGTGGTTGCCGATCGTGGACCAGGCGACGGTCTGACGCAGCATGAGTTGAAAAACGTCAAAGATGGCCGCCTGGTATTCCGAATCGGTGCCGCAATAGTAGGCGTTGTCGCCGAGCAGGAGCCAGAGGTCGGTGGGCCGTGAACCGGCGTAGGCATAATAGGCGTCGCGCATCTGCACCGCCTGGCCTCCTACGGCGGCTGTGCCGCTGTCGCCCATGGCCCAGATGCGCGTCGGTTTCCCCGCCAGCGGCGCGGTGACGAAATGATAATCGGCCCCGCCCGCCAGCGTGACCCGGCTCGTGCCGATCGCATAGTAATACTTGGTGTCGGGGGCCAGGTTGGTCAGGGTGACGACGTGCTCGCTGGTCAACAGGGGATCGAACACTTCCCAATCCAGGGCCCCATCGGTCAGGCCGAACTGCACGCGGCTCTCGACTTCCTCCAGCGTGCGCCAGCGGACGATGAGGTTGGTCGTGGTGCCGCTTTGCAGGTAAGGGCCGCGCACGAGCGTGACTGGCTCGGCCGTGGGATCCACGTTGGCCACCAGTTCGAGATCGAAGCTCAGGTCGTCGCTGGCGAAGTCCACCTGGTGAATCTCCACGGCGAGGAGGTTGATGCCGTTGACGAGCAAGCCGGGATCAATGCTGCCTGTGAAATAGCGCCTCTCGTCGGCTCCGGAAGCGCCGGGCCACGCGGCCAGCGTTTGATAATCGACCGGACCGTCCGGCATCCCGCTGCGAAAGGCTTCGATGCCATTCAGATAAACGATCCCCCCGTCGTCTCGCAGCAGGCGCAGGATCACATTAGTGAAAGCGGTCACGTCCGACACGTAGAAGAACCTTCGGAAATACGTCGTGATCGTGGGCTCGTCGGGGTCCGGCCCGGAGCTGATGATGGTGGTTTCGGGCCGGCCATCGACCGCGTCGCCGTAGCCCAATTCGGCGTGGCCGAAGCCCCAGGCGTCATCGTCATACCAAAGTTCCTGCCAGTTTGTGCCCTGGTTGGAGCCGTTATCCAGATAGCGCCAGCCGGCGCCTCTGGGGACAAGAACGGGCTCACCTTGAGCTTCCTGGCCGGCTTGAAACCAACTTGCCAATGCGAGCGCCACGAAGAGGCATTTGCAGCTCCTCGAAGCAACAGATCGTGTGTCCATACCCTGATTCCGGTGATTGGTCCGATGGGAATCGCCTCTAAGGAAGCACAGGTGCAGGGCTTGAGCAAGCCCAGCAGGTTCTGAATCACACGACGGCAATGCGGCTGCGCCGCGCTCGGTTCAACCAGGTTGAGAGTCGATTGATTACCGTTGCGGCAACGCCGGAAAATCATCTCCGAAACGGCAGCAACAGCAGATGCGCCAGCAGCCAGACCGGAACCGCGAATGCCAGAATAATCATCACCCGCTCCCAGGACCAGTCGAGGTAACGCGATTGCATCGGGAAAATCGCGATCATGAAGTAATTGCTGAACCGGGTGTGGCCCAGAAATGAAGCGTAGGGAGGATACTTCCGACGCAGGCCGCTGACCAGCGCCACCAACCCTACCCCCGCCACCATCAGAGTGACGGCCACATTGACCGCGAGCAAAGTGTTCACCGAAACCGATGGGTGAGTCTGCGGATGCGCCTGGAAATACTGGTAGGTCCATTGCGCTGCCGCCCACAGGAAACTGAAGCCGGTCTGAGTCGCGGTGCGGAAAGATCTCTTCCTTGAAGTCAGGGGGTCTGGACCAACTCGACGAAGAGCAACCAGTAATGATGGGCCACAGGGGGTTTGCTTTTGCTTTTGGTGATTGAAAGATGGTAACTGTTCAGGTCTGAAGTTGCCTTCGCCCTCACCCCGGCCCTCTCCCCCGGGGGGAGAGGGCCGGGGTGAGGGCGGGCGTCTATGACTCCTGAACAGTTACGAAAAATGGTTGCGCTCTAGTCTCTGCGCGCTTCTTTCCAATCGCAAATCGGAAATCTAAAATCGCAAATTCCTTATGGCTCTCCGCTCTTCCCCTCCTGCAGGAAGACAACCCGCACGCCGCTCACCGGTGGTTTGTTGAAGCTCTCGCTGAGGTTGCCCGTGGGCGCCGGGGTCCCGGAGGGCGTGACGGTGGCCGCCTTCGGCTCGCCCGGCTGCAACGCTGAGCGGATGGCTCCTTCGACCAACTGGGTGCAATGCACTTTCGTTGGCGGTAACGGCCCGAGCTCCCGGGCAAACTCCTCGCCGCGCATCTGCAGTGCCTCTTCCGGGGTTTTGCCGCGGATCAGTTCCATGGCCAGACTGGCGGCGGCGATGGCTGTCTCGCAACCAAAGCTCTGGAAGCTGGCTCGATCGATCACCTTGCGGCCGTTCTCGTCCTTGAACTTCACCCAGACCCGGAGCAGGTCGCCACACTCGGCGTTGCCCACGGTGCCGATGGAATCCGCGCCCGCCATTTCGCCCCTGTTCTGGGGGTTCTTCAGGGCGTCGGCTACGCGCTTTTGAAAATCATCGCTCATGGAAAGTTTTTCAACTTGTCTCCAGCTTGTATCTTGGCACCGCGGGGTCCACCTCCTGCGACCACGCATCGATGCCCCCGCGCAGGTAACGCGCGTTGGCGAAGCCGTGGCCGGCGAAATAAGCCGCGGCGTCGAGGCTGTTGGCCCCGGCATGGTCGTAGAAGAGGAGCAGCGCGTCCCGGCCTTCCCCGCCCAGCAACCGCTGGATTAACTCCTGGTTGACAAACTCGGCTCCCGCGAGCCGCACCGCCTCCCATTCCTCACGGGTCCGAAGGTCAAGCAGTCGGATTTTTTCGCCACGGGCGCGGCGCTCGGCCAATTCGCTGGCCGTCATTTCCAGTTGTTGGTCCGATTCGTGGCTCGTTTGGATATGGGTGATGACTTCCTCGAGATTGAGGTTGCCGTTTCGGGCGCAGAGCTCGCCGAGGGTCTCGGTCGGGGCGAACCCGCAACTCGAGCAGCCCCCGATATGGTAGCGACGGAACAGGGCGCGTCGCGCGCCGGGGAAGCTGGCGAGCACGTCGTCCATCGTGTTGGAGGCATGCAACTTCGTTGTCATCTTAATTTGCGTTATAAGTTTAAAAGGTTAAATGGTTAAAAAGTTAAATCGTTAAAACGTTGAATCGTTAAATAGGCAGCCGGTCGAACGCTTTAACCCATCGATGCTTTAACCATTTAACCATTTAACCATTTAACTTTTTAACGATTCAACGTTTCAACGTAGTCACAGTTCATGACGCAAAAAGCCGAGTCACCTTTTGCAGGATTTCGATGAAGCGGTCCACTTCTTCCTTCGTGTTGTAAAAGTAGAAACTGGCGCGCAAGGTCGCGGGGACACCGAGCTTGGCCATGAGCGGCTGGTTGCAGTGATGCCCGGCGCGCAAGGCCACCCCGCGTTGGTCCGCCAGTGTGGCGATGTCCAGCGCGTGCGCGTTGGGCAGGACGAAGCTCACCAGGCCGGCCCGATCCTGTCGCGGGCCAAAGATGCGGATGCCCTTGAACTCGCGCAAGCGCTCGACGGCATAGCCGGCCAGTTCCTGGTCGTGGGCGAAGATCCGGTCGCGGCCGATGCCTTCGAGGTACTCGACCGCGGCGTGCAGGCCGACCGCCCCCGCGATGTGGGGCGTGCCGGCTTCGAACCGGTGCGGCGGCACGTTGTAGGTGGTATGAAAGTACTCGACCTTCGAGATCATTTCACCGCCTCCCTGGTAGGGAGAAAGCTCTTCCAGCAACTCCCGCCGTCCATAGAGCACACCCAGGCCGGTCGGACCGCAAATCTTGTGGCTGGAGAAGGCCAGGAAATCGCACCCGATGGCCTGGACATCCAGCGGCCGATGCCCGGCGCTTTGCGCGGCGTCGATCACGGTGAGGACGCCGTGGCGGCGGGCGCGCGCGCAAAGGTCAGCCACCGGATTGACCACGCCCATGCTGTTGGAGATGTGCGTGACGGCAAGCAGCTTCACCCCCCGCGCCAATTGTGCGTCGAGCCCGCCCAGGTCAAGCGTGCCTTCGTCGCCGTTGATGGGGATGAAGGCCAGTCGGGCGCCCGTGCGCTGCGCCACCATCTGCCAGGGGACCAGGTTGCTGTGATGCTCCAGTTCGCTGAGCAGGATGGTGTCGCCGGACTTGAGGTGGTCCAGGGCCCAGGTCGCGGCGACCAGGTTGATGCCCTCGGTGGTTCCGCGCGTGAAGACGATTTCCTGCGGTTGCCGGGCGTTGAGGAAGGCCGCCACGCGCTCGCGCGCGGACTCGTAGGCGTTGGTGGCGCGATTGCTCAATTCGTGAATGCCGCGGTGCACGTTGGCGTTGTCGTGCTCGTAATAGCGGATGAGGGCGTCGATCACCTGGCGCGGCTTCTGGCTGGTGGCGGCGTTGTCGAAATAGATCAGCGGGTGCCCGTTGACTTCCTGCTGGAGGATCGGGAAATCAGCGCGCAAGGCGGACCAGTCTGGGGCCTGGGTGATCATGCCGCCGGTCGAGGGTGAATTGGAAAAGGAAGGCCCATGTCAGAGCAACCCAAGTTGCAGTTTCGCCGTTTCGGTCATCATGCCCTGGTTCCACTGCGGGTCCCAGACCAGCTCGACGTTCGCCTCGTCGATTTCTTCGATGGAAAGGAGCTGGTTGGATACGTCTTGCTGCAGGACGGGCCCCATGCCGCAACCTGGCGCGGTCAGGGTCATCTTCACGTCCACCCGGTAGCGATTGGGCTCGGGCAAGGCCGCGACGTGGCAATCATAGATCAGACCCAGGTCGACGATGTTGACCGGGATTTCCGGATCATAGCAGCTCTTCATCTGGGACCAGGCCTCGGCTTCGACCTGCTCGAGGGTGCGGGGCGTGTGGCCGACGGCGGTTTCTTTCGGCGCCACTTCGCGGCCCAGGGCGTCGGCGTCCTTGCCTTCGATGCGGAACATGTTCCCGTTGACGACCACGGTGTAGGCGCCTCCGAGTGACTGGGTGATGTAGGCGCTCTCTCCTTTGAGCAGGGTGACCTTGGTGCCGACGGGCACGACCGCCGCTTCGACGTCGCGGGTCAGGCTGACTGTTTGATTTTCATGCATAGCTAAAACCTCGCTTCCTACCTAGGCCGCTACCGGCCGGTGCGCAAGGGCTCGATTTTTTCTCTGGTTAATTGGCCGATACGGCTCCGGGTTGCGCCAGCGACCGCGCCAGGGTGCGGATGCACTCCACCATGGAGAACAAACCATTCTTGCGCGTCGGGCTGAGATGTTTGTCCAGGCCGAGCCGGCCGAGGACGGACCGCGCGTCCGCCTGCAAGATTTCTTCGGGGGTGTGACTATCGTAGATCATTTGCAGGACCGCGATCAGGCCACGCACGATGAAGGCGTCACTGTCGGCGCGGATGCGCAACGCGCCGGGCTGCCGGGGGTCGGGTTCCGTTTTCAGCCAGACCATGGCCTGGCAACCGTGCACGCGGTTGTCCTCGGTCTTGTCGGCGTCGGGCAGGCCGGGGAGCCGCTTGCCCAGGTCGATCAGGTAAGCATAGCGCTCTTCCCAGTCACCCAGTTGCTCGAAGTTGGCGATGAGTTTTTCCAGAGTCATCATGGTTGTCGGTCGGAAGGGCCCATGGCCACGGCGGCCTGCTGTTCCAGCCGATCCCAAACTAGCTCATCGAGTTCCTCTCGCAAAGCGCCGTGTTTCACCCGGTCGATGATCTCCCCCGCGAAAGCGTGGATCAACATGCGGCGGGCGGTTTCCAGGCTGATCCCGCGGGTGCGCAGGTAGAAAATCGACTCGTCGTTCAACTGGCCGATGGTGGCGCCATGGGTGCACTTGACGTCGTCCGCGTAGATTTCGAGCTGGGGCTTGGTGTTGACGGTGGCGTCATCGGAAAGCAGCAGGTTCTTGTTGGTCTGTTTGGCGTCGGTTTTCTGCGCGTCGGGGCGGACGAGAATGCGTCCGTGGAAGACTCCCCGGGAGCGGCCCGTGAGGATGCCGTTGAAATACTCGTGGCTGGCGCAATGGGGCCTGGCGTGATCGACGATCATGTGGTGATCGGCGAGTTGCTCGCCCCGGGTGAGATAAATGCCGTTGAGCACGCACTCGATGTTCTCGCCCTCGAGGATGGTGCGGAGGTTGTTGCGCGAGAGTTTCGCGCCGACGACAATGGAATGCGAGAGGAAGTTCACGCCGCGGCCGAGGCGGGAGGGCAACGCGCCGATGTGAAACGCTTCGGGGCTTTCATCCTGGAACTTGCAGTGCTCCACGACGGAGTGTTCGCCCAGCCCGAACTCGGTCACCGCGTTGGTCAACGTGGGCGTGGCGACCGTGTTCACGTAGTGCTCGACGACGGTTAGTTTCGCCTCGGGCCCGGTCAAGATGAGATTGCGGGGATGAGTCGCCGCGCCGGCTTCGTCGCTCGTGGAAACAAAGAGGAGTTGGACCGGTTCCTCCACGATCCGGCCAGCGGGGACATGGATGAAAGCGCCGTCCTGGAAGAAGGCGTTGTTCAGAGCGGCGAAGGCATCGTCTTCGCTGCGGAGGTAGTGGCCGAGATGTTTTTCGATCAGGGCGGAGTCGCTGGCGAGCGCACTGGCCAGGCTGCGGACGACGACGCCCTCCGGCAGGACGCCGTGGGTGGCCAGTTCCGGCGCGTAGTGGCCGTCGACGAAGACCAGGCGGGTGCCGGGCAATTTGGCGAAAGCGAACCGGTCGAGGGCCTCTTTGGTCAGGCCGTGCGGGCGGGCGTCGAAGACGGGCTTGAAAGGCAGCTTGGCGATGGGCGCGACGTTGGTGAACCGCCAATCCTCCTGCTTGAGCGTCGGGAACCCCAGTTCGGCAAAACGCGCCATGCCGGCCTTGCGGAGCGGGAACAGCCAGGAGGGTTGACGGCTGGCGCCCGCCTGTTCGAACCGCGCGAACGCCTTGAGATAGGGATCGGCCTCTTTGGCGATGGATCTGGCTTGAGTGACCGTCATGGCAAAGGTTTTGGATGCAGGGTTCGGGGTCGGGCGAAGTCGATCACCGCGGAGCCGGCTGATGCTTGACCAGCCAGTCGTAGCCTTTTTCCTCGAGTTCCAAGGCCAGCTGTTTCCCGCCGGACCGAACGATGCGTCCGTCCCAGAGGACGTGGACGAAGTCCGGGATGATGTAATCGAGCAGGCGCTGGTAATGGGTGATGACCAGGGTGGCGTTATCAGGACGCTTGAGCTTGTTCACGCCGTTGGCAACGATCTTGAGCGCGTCGATGTCCAGGCCGGAATCGGTTTCGTCGAGGATGGCCAGCTTTGGCTCCAGCACGGCCATCTGAAAGATTTCGTTGCGCTTCTTCTCGCCGCCGGAGAAGCCGACGTTGACGGCGCGCTTGAGCAAATCTTCGTCGAGATCGAGCAGTTTCATCTTGTCCTTCACCAGGGTGAGGAACTCCATCGCGTCGAGTTCAGGCTGGCCGCGCTGTTTGCGGCATTCGTTGAGGGCCGCCTTGAGGAAATACGTGCTGTTGACCCCGGGGATCTCGACGGGATACTGGAAGGCGAGGAAGAGGCCCAGGCGCGCGCGCTCCTCCGGGGCCAGGGCCAGCAGATCCTGGCCTTGATAAATCACCTCGCCGGCGGGGATGTCGTAACCTCCGCGGCCGGCGAGAATGGCAGCGAGGGTGCTCTTGCCGCTGCCGTTTGGCCCCATGATGGCATGAACTTCGCCCAGCCGAATGACGAGATTAATGCCCTTCAGGATTTTCTTCTCTTCCACACCAGCGTGGAGGTTTTGGATGGCGAGAATCGGTTGTGTCATATGGCTGCTTTTTTTAAAGTTTTTCTTCGGCCACGGAGGAATCACCTAATTTTTGTTGAGCCACGGATGGAACACGGATGAAACACTGATTCAGCCGCGAGAGCCGGTCCATTCTTGCATTTGTCCGTGTTCAATCCGTGTTTCATCCGTGGCTAAAGGTTGCCAATTCTTCTTCGGCCTCGGATGGAAAACTGATTCATCCGCGAGGGCCGGGCTATTCAGAAGATCATTCGCTTAAATTCGACTTTCGTGCGGCCGAAATTGATGATGAGTCCGACCTTCACGTTTGTGGCTTTGAGTTCGTTCAATAGTTGAGGCTCATCTTCCGGGTTATAGTTCTTTGCTGCTTTTAGTTCGACCAAGACGAGTTCGTTCACAAAAATGTCTGCGCGAAACTCCCCAACCATGACGCCTTTGTATTTGACTTTTATTGGACGCTCAATCTCCGCCTTGAGGCCGGCGAGTTGCAGTTCCGCCTGCATGGCCTTCTGATAAACGCTCTCAAGAAAACCGTATCCCAACACACGATATACTTCGAACGCGGCGCCGATGATCTTCTCGGTAACCTCGGCATGTGGCAGTTCCAATTGCATGTTTGTTTTTGTTGAGCCACGGATGGACCACGGATGAAACACTGATTTATCCGCGAGCGGCGCGCCATTCCTGCCTTCGTCTGTGTTCAATCCGTGTTTCATCCGTGGCCAAAACTTGCCAATTCTTCTTCCCCCACCGGATGGAACACGCATGAGACAGGGCCATTCTTGCATTTCGTCGATGTTCAATCGGTTTTTCATCCGTGGCTGGTGTGAGGGCTCAGCCCACGCTGCCCTCGAGGCTTACCCCGAGCAACTTCTGGGCTTCGACGGCGAACTCCATCGGCAGTTCCCGGAAGACCTCCTTGCAAAACCCGTTCACGATCAGGTTCACCGCGTCCTGGGTCGAGAGCCCACGGCTGTTGCAATAGAAGATTTGGTCCTCCCCGATCTTGGAGGTGCTGGCCTCGTGCTCGACCTGGGAAGTGGAATTCTTCACCTGGATATAGGGGAAGGTGTGCGCGCCGCACTTGTCGCCGATCAGCAACGAGTCGCACTGGGAAAAATTGCGCGCGCCCGCCGCGGCCTTCTTGATGTCCACCAGGCCGCGATAGGCGTTCTGACCGTGCCCGGCGGAGATGCCCTTGGAGACGATCGTGCTCCGGGTGTTGCGGCCGAGGTGGACCATTTTCGTGCCGGTATCGGCCTGTTGATAATGGTTGGTCAACGCCACCGAGTAGAATTCGCCGATCGAATGGTCGCCAAGCAGGATGCAACTCGGATACTTCCAGGTGATGGCCGAGCCGGTCTCGACCTGCGTCCAGGAGATCTTCGAATGATGTCCTTTGCACAGACCGCGCTTGGTCACAAAATTGTAGACGCCGCCTTTGCCCTGCTTGTCGCCCGGATACCAGTTTTGCACCGTCGAGTATTTGATTTCGGCGCCTTCGAGCGCGATGAGCTCGACCACCGCGGCGTGCAGTTGGTGCTCATCGCGCATCGGCGCGGTGCAGCCCTCCAGGTAACTCACATAGCTGCCTTCGTCGGCCACGATCAGCGTGCGCTCGAATTGGCCGGTGTTGGCCGTGTTGATCCGGAAATAAGTGGACAGTTCCATCGGACAGCGCACGCCCTTCGGCACGTAACAGAACGAGCCGTCGCTGAAGACCGCCGAGTTGAGCGCGGCGAAGAAGTTGTCCGTGTGCGGCACGACCGAGCCCAGGTACTTCTCGACCAGCTCGGGGTGTTTTTGCACCGCCTCGGAAAAGGAGCAGAAGATGATGCCGTACTTGGACAGTTCCTTCTGGAAGGTCGTGGCGACCGAAACGCTGTCGACCACGGCATCGACGGCCACGCCGGTCAGCCGCTTCTGCTCGGAGAGGGAGATGCCGAGTTTCTCGAAGGTTTTCACCAGCTCGGGGTCCACCTCGTCGAGGCTGCTCAGTTGCTTCTTGGGTTTGGGCGCCGCGTAGTAAATGCTCTTCTGGTAATCGATCGGCGGATACTTGGCGTGCTGCCAATGCGGCTCCGTCATCGTCAGCCAATGACGGAACGATTTCAGCCGCCAGTTCAGCATGAACTCCGGTTCCGCCTTTTTGGCCGAGATGAGGCGGATGATCTCCTCGCTCAAGCCCGGCGGAATCGTCTCGGTGTCGATGTCGGAAACGAACCCGTATTTGTATTCGGTGCGGACGAATTCCTGAATGGTGTCGGTTGCAGTACTCATGTTGGCTAAGCTATTTCAGAGGGCCGGCGCGGTTGCTTTGGCGGGTTCCGCTTCTTCTTCCCGCCCCGTTGCTTGGCCGCGCAATCGGAGCAGGCGCCATGAATGGACACCTCGTAAGCCGTGGCGCGAAAGCCCCGCGGCAGGCCGAACTCGGTCTTCCGCGTGCTCGCGGCGTAATCGATGTCGTAAACTCCCCCGCACTCGTCGCAGTAGAAATGCAGGTGCTCGGTCATGTTCGGACAATAGCGCTTGGCGCCCCGATCGAGATTCACTTCGCGCACCAGCCGGCACTGGAGGAGCGCGCCCAGGCAATTGTAGACCGTGGCCATGGAAATCTCGGGCATGGTCTGCTTGGCGCGGAGAAAGACCTGCTCGGCCGTGGGATGGTCGCGGGTTTCCAGCAGGATGCCGTAAACGCGCTCCCGCTGCGGCGTGAAGCGGAATCCGCGTGCGGCCAGTTGCGCGTTCAACTCGGGACTCATTGGTGGCTTTGTCTTTTTCACGATCAACCGGGTGGCCCGGATCGGTTCAAACGATATTTAGAATAATTCTAAGTATCCGCCCAGGACGCAAGCACTTTTTCCCCAAGCCGCCGCAAGTCTGTGGGAAAGAGGCAAATTTTGCGCCCCACACAGCCTGTCGGACCTCGCTCTTGGGAGAGAGCCGAAAGTGATTTGGTCGGTATCAGACCGTTCGCTGCGCCCATTTCGCACACGGCGAATTGGGATGGTGGTAAGATTTCACGACCGTGCCGCGTCCGGAAATGTACGACGACAGCTTGTGAGTGTTTTCCCCGCAGTTCGTACTGGCTTTGGCCATAGCTCGATGGGCGAGCACCCTATTACCGGCGCTGCGCTCAGCGTATTAGATGGGACCTTGCGCGCAGTGTGTTGCCACTGGCGAAGTGCCAGACAGAGCGAGGGAGACGCTCCGAGGCCGGTGGCATTTTTTGGCGGGCCTATGCGCCTGATGAGTGGCGCCGACGTTCGGTGAAATCGCACCACGATGGTGGGCAGGGAAGGAAAAACAGAAGTTGGCAGCTGATGACCATGGACGGTCTTGGGCAATTGGCCTCGCGGCCTTTCGGATTGGTGCCTCGCCTCATTACTCAGAGGAGCGACGACCGCGTGAAAACTGGCGACGACTTATTAGCCGCCTTTGGGCGTGAGGCTGTAGTGGGGCCCCAGCGCTATGAAAATGCCTATGCTGACACAAGCAGAAAGGACTCATGAAAACCCTGAGGATCAACAAACACCATGCGAACGGAATCCAAACATTCGTAGTAAGACGCATCAGAAGGGAGATCCGCCCTAAAAGGGCCGAAGAAGCAGAGGACTTCGCGGACACAGACCAGCAAACACCGCGACAGGTAATGCAAGACTCTAGCCTCGCGCCAGCGTCGAGAATTTCCGATCGGCTCACCATCCAGGAAAAGGCAGTGATGAGATTGTTGGCGAGAGGCCTGCGTTACAAAGAAATTGCAGACAGATTGGGTTTGAGTTACGCGAAGGTTCACAAGCTTCAGCACAAAATCTACGTGAAGCTGCCGGCCAGCAATGCAGCCGAGGCAGTCGCCAAGTGGGCGGGCCTGAATCCGGATACGACTACACTATAAGGCTTGCTATCGCGCGGGACACTTCTTTGCGCCTGAGAGCGTGTTTTAAAAATTGGTAGCGCGGGCGACTCGCCCGCCCCGGTCGGCGACCCGCCGACCGGAATTGCAGAGGCTTGTCTTGTGAAAAGGCCAGCTTCATTGGCTCGCACCGTCACTCCCGTTCCGTCCGGCGGGTCGCCGGACGGCACAGGCGGGTCGCCTGTGCTACCCAGCGAGGAACTCCCAAACACGCTCTGAGGGGTACGCATTCGTTCCCTGGTCAGGATTTCGGGAATCATTTAATTAGCTCACCCATGAAAAAGCAAATTCGGAGAACCCCGACGAAGCAAAAGCAGCACGTTACCATTGATCCTTGATCTCTTTCGGCGGAGATCAGTTGCTGAAATCGGGACCGAAAATCCAAATGGAGAAGTATGAAAAACTCAATGATGAGACGGTTGATCGCCTGGATCGGGCCACTGTTCCTGATAGCGCACGCTCAGGCCCAAACTTACCGGCCAGACCGCATTTTGGTAAAACCATCGGTGGGGAACATTGACGCCCTGCACGCCCAACTTGGCACTCGAGTCGTGAGGCGTTACCCACAGATTGGAAACATTCAGCTCGTTCAACTGCCCGCGGGAACCACCGTTCCCGACGCAATCGCGCAATTTAAAAACAGTGGCCAGGTCGCATACGCCGAACCGGATTACATCGTCCACGCAACGGTGACCAATCCGAATGACCCGAAGTTCACCGACGGCACCTTGTGGGGCTTGAACAACACCGGCCAGAACGGCGGCACAGCCGACGCCGATATCGATGCGCCCGAAGGTTGGGACCATCTCACCACGGCCAACAGCGTGATTGTGGCGGTCACCGACACCGGTGTCCGTTACACGCACGAGGATCTCGCTGCAAATATCTGGACAAACCCCGGTGAAATTGCCGGAAACGGAATTGATGACGATGGCGACGGATATGTGGATGATGTCCATGGCATCAACGCTAACACGACCAACAACATGCCTGCGCCAGGAGATCCGATGGACGATAACGGCCACGGCACGCATGTCTCAGGCATTATTGGCGCGGTTGGCAATAACGGCGTTGGGGTCGTCGGTGTGGCGTGGGGTGTCAAAATCATGCCTTTAAAGTTCCTCGATTCGATGGGGAGCGGGTCGGACGCCGACGCCGTCGAATGCATAAACTACGCCATCAGCAAGCGCGCGAACATCATCAATGCTAGCTGGGGTGGCCGCTTTCCCAGTGAAAGCCTGCGCGAAGCAATTGCCGCGGCCCGGAACCAGGGAATTCTCTTCGTTGCGGCCGCTGGCAACACCTCCTTCTTCGATGCCGAGCCTGATAACGACAAGGTTCCACTCTATCCGGCGAGCATCGATCTCGACAATATCATTGCGGTAGCGGCCAGCACTCGAGCCGATGCTTTAGCTTCGTATTCACACTATGGTCTCGATACGGTGCATCTAGCTGCTCCCGGAGGCGAATCAGGGACTGATGGTATCTACTCGACCTGGAAATCGTCTGACTCCGGCTATCAGTACAATCACGGAACGTCGATGGCGACCCCGCACGTTTCCGGCGCCTTGGCACTCATGAAGGTTTATGATCCCGCTGACGCCTATGTGCAATTGAAGAATCGGCTCTTGTCGTCCACGGATGCGCTCACCAGCCAGGCAGGGCGGTCTCAGACGGGCGGCCGGTTGAACCTGAACGGGGCCCTCAACACAGTCTTCTGGTGGCCTCGGAACGACAATTTTGCCAATGCCTTTAGCATCGCAAAGCCATCCTCCGTCAGTTCGATTACCTTTGTGGCGAACAACGTGGATGCCACGAAACAGACCGGCGAACCCAACCACGCGGGCAATGCCGGCGGCAAATCGGTTTGGTGGAATTGGACGGCACCGGACAATACCAGCGTCACCTTCACGACCAAGGGAAGTGGCTTCAATACATTGTTGGCGGTATACACAGGCTCGTCGGTCTCCAGTCTCACGCCGGTCGCGTCGGATGACAACAGCGGCCAATGCGGCACGAGCCAGCTTACCTTCACGCCCGTTTCCGGAACTACCTACCGCATCGCTGTGGATGGCTATAGTGGCGCCCAGGGGATTATCAAGCTTAACCTGCAGACGGATTCCTCTGCTCAACCCGTCAGCCTAATGTTCACCCCCAGCACCGTGCAGCGGCCGAGCGGCCAATTCAAAGTCACCGTCACGGGACCTGCTTCGGCTGCGGTTACCCTGGACACCTCGTCGGATTTGTCGACCTGGTCAAACGGGTACGCCAGTTTCACTTTGAGTGGCAGCGGCTCCTTCGCTTACACCGATACCGCCGCCACAAATTCCGTACGGTTCTACCGGGCCAGCATCAGCAGCTCTTCGCAACATTCGTGCAACGTTGTGGGCTATGCCGACCTGGCGGTGGCCGGCGGCATGATTACGATGATCGCCAACCCATTTAACGCCGTGGACAACCGTATCACCGCGCTCGTCCCTGCGCCGCCAGATCCCACGACCTTTTACAAGTATAATCCTGCCACGGGTCTGTATGTGCAGCTCACCTATGAGGACGGCGTTTGGGGAGGGGATCTTAACATGACCCTGGCTCCCGGCGAGGGCGTCCACATCGATAACGCAGGGGCTACCTGGACGGCAACGTTCGCGGGAGAAGTGGCACAGGGCTACGGCGTCAATTCGGTGGATAATGGTTTAACCGTCCGCAGTTCGATTGTGCCGCAGGCGGGGAGAGTCCACACCGATCTGGGCCTGCCGGTGATAAATGGCGACACCGTGACGCGCGTGGTTAACGGCTCCAACGTCACCTACACGTACAGCAACGGCACGTGGTCGCCATCGGAGCCCAGCGTGGGCATCGGCGAGTCATTTTGGAACAACAAAAACCTCGGGCTGTGGTGGCACCGAAATTTCCTGGTGTGGCCTTAAGCCGGCCATCATGATGTTCAACGAGAGATTCACGAGTTGTCGGCCCGCCGCTTCGGGCGGGTCGACAAGTTGAAAAAGCGTGGGCCTGAGTGCATTTTTGTTGCATGACAAATGCATTTAATAGATCGACTGTGGCTTTAGTTTTGGTGGTTGCGTCGCTTCCAGTCGGTTCAGCCCAAACTAATTACTTTTTGGTTTCAAACCCAAGAGAAGGTGACTGGGCGTTGGTCTATGATTCCTATGTTTTGCCGCTGTCCAGGCAGGATGACATCGACCACGCCCGCTATCTCATCTCCTTAGGACCTGCCTTGTTCCGCACGGAGGGTGCTCGACCGCTCGTAAGCGCTCGTGTTGGCCCCGGCAAGGATGGGATTAATCGGGATTATGTCGATCGGCGGTTCCCGGAATGGTCCTGGCACGTAGTGCAGTTCGGGAGTTTCGGTGATTTTACGGCCGAACTTTACGATGGTTCGCCAACAGATGTAGAGCATGATCCCAATTGGTACTTGGGCCTGGATGGCCGCCAAGGAATCATTGGATTCTGGGCCTACACTGTTGTCCGAGAGCTGGGCCCGGTGCCACTATGCGTTTCCGCCATCCCGGAGGGGGAGAATCTCCAAATCTATTGGAGCGGCGTTGGCACCAACTACCTATACACGCTGGAAAGCAAAGACTCGCTGGCCGGCAGCAACTGGGCTCCCCTTCCCGGCGCCTTCTGGCCGTTGAAGACCAATCACTGGACCGTACCACTGACCAACGCGGCTGCGCGCTTTTATCACGTGAGAACTGAATCGTCCAATCAGGCGAGCTTGTCACCCTGAGATAGTCGAACTGTCGGTATCGCCGATGGCTTTCCCATCAAGATGAGCGCTCGCTGATTGGCGTTGATTAGCCGTTCGGCCAGTTCGTTGCCCGGCGCCACGACTGCCAATGTGCAGGACCTTGCACCGCTAACTAACTGAACGGTAACGTTTGTGCGACAAGTGGCTCAAGGTTACGCCGTGAATCCAGTGGATAATGGTTTAACTGTCCGCAGTTCGATCGTGCCGCAGGCGGGGAGGGTCCACACAGATCTGGGCCTGCCGGTGATAAATGGCGACAGCGTAACGCGCGTGGTTAACGGCTCCAACGTCACCTACACGTATAACAATGGCGCCTGGTCGCCATCGGAGCCAAGCGTGGCCATTGGCGAGTCGTTCTGGAGCAATAAAAACCTTGGCCGTTGGTGGCACCGCAATTTCCTGGTCTGGCCTTGAGCGGGCCTTGGGAGTGCCAACATGACGATCCAGGCTGCTCGGCCCGCCAATTTGGGCGGGCCGAGAGTTGAACAACCGTGAATTCCGCAGCATCATGTCGCATGAAAATGGCACTGAGTTATTTGAGCATCGCGTTGATATTCGCAGCAGCTCCACCCTCGATTCTTGCCGAAGAGACTAATTACTTTCTGGTGGGAAACCTAAGAGCCTGCGAGTGTATCCCCGGTGGGTTCGATGGATATGTCCTGCCGTTATCGAAGCAGGAAGATATCGATCACGCGCGCTATCTCATATCCTTGGGACCTGCAGTCCGCTTCACAGAGGGCGCTGCCCCGCTCGTCTCGGCAGACGTTGGTTGCGGCAAAGATGGGATCAATCGCAATTATCTCGACCCCAGACTCCCTGAATGGTCCTGGCATGTAGTCAAATTCTTGGGATTCGGTGATTTTACGGCCGAGATTTACGACGGTACTGCTACGGGGTTGGAGGGCGCTAACTGGTGGTCAAGTATGGGTACGGTTAGGATTGGATTCTGGGACTATACCGTTGTCAGAGAGCTTGGCCCCGTGCCGCTTTACGTTTCCGTCATCCCGGAGGGGGAGAATCTTCAGGTTTACTGGAGCGGTGTCGGCACCAACGTCGTTTACACGCTCGAGGGCAAGGATTCCCTGGCCAGCACCAACTGGTTTGGCATTCCCGGCGCCTCCTGGCCGTTGAAAACCAATCGCTGGGTTTTACCGATGGCGAACGCACCAGCACGGTTTTTTCGGGTGAGAGCGGAAGCGTTGAGTCAGGACCTGATGTCACGGTAGGCGCTAATTTGCGGGGCGAATCCGGTCCCAATCAAAGGTCCGTCCGCAGTTCGACGGCGCGCGGTCGGTCCTTGACCGCAGCGGCAAGACAGGGGGTTGCGCGTGGAGTGCTGATGGAACCGCAGCCTCACCGTCTCCCATATCTTATTTGCTGGACACCGTGGGTTCAGACAAATCCCTGAGAAAATCGATGACCACCAAGCGACTTGCTCTCCTTGGCACTGCAAGAGTGAAAGTCACTCATTTCCGACAGCATCTTGTTCGGCGGCGAGGGCGAGTCGGTTTGACGCCTTGCGTCTTTGCGTCTTTGCGTCTTTGCGTTTGAACGGGGTCGCTTCCAACGCAGAGACGCAGAGGCGCAAAGACGCAGAGAGGATTTGGCCACGGATATCTAACCGTGCAACGCGTGAAGAGGTTTTCGGGCCGGAGGCATCCAGGGCATCGCTTCGCTCAGCCCTTGGCTGGGTTCTGACGGGCCGTTGGGCCGCAACGATGGCGGCTTTGATACCCACGGTGTCCAGCGGAAAAGATATGGGTAAAGATGAGAACCGCAGCAGAGGGCGGTGTGCTGCGACCGGGGACCGGTCGCGCGCCGGCGCGCCGGCAGGCTCGAACATGCCGGCAGCTTATCGGTGGCATTAACGAATCCGAATTTGTGAAAAATTTCACAAACTTTCTTGCCAATCGGACGACAATTCCGGTAAACCCATGCGCGAACGGGGCGGCCGCCCTTTCCCACGGCCGACGGGCGGAAGGCGATCGGGGACCGTATCGGGCGCGGGACGGTGGATCGAAGGGTGGGTTTGGTCGGCTTCGAAAAAAAAGTTGACGCGGAGCGGCGATTGAGAAAGAACAGCCGCTCTTAACGGTGCCCGGCAGTCGTTCTGACGTGTTCAAGACAAAGCGCGCGCGGTCGCGCCTGAAGACACACACTAAGATGGCAGCCATTTTTCCGAAGTGGACCAACCGGCTTCCCGCCATTTTGACGGTCGCGATGCTGCTGACGGGGAGCAGCGTGATCGCCGGGCTGTGGTACTATTTCACGCCCAAGTATACCCGGGTCGGATACCAGCCGATCCAGCCGGTGGCCTTTCCGCATTCGGTGCATGTGGATCAACTTGGGCTGGACTGCCGCTACTGCCACAGCGCGGTGGAGAAGTCGTGGTATTCGAATGTGCCTTCGGCCAGTACCTGCATGAATTGCCATAACCAGGTGCTCAAGGACGATCCCCGGCTGGCCTTGGTGCGGGAGAGCTTCGCCTCGGGCCGGCCGATTCCCTGGGTGCAGGTTCACAAGGTTCCGGACTACGTTTATTTCAATCACTCCGTGCACGTGAACCGGGGCGTCTCCTGCGTCAAGTGCCACGGGGAGATCAACCGGATGGACGAGGTGCAGCACGCCAAGCCATTGAGCATGACGTTCTGCCTCGATTGCCATCGCCATCCCGAGCGGAACCTGCGTCCGAACGACAAGATCACCCAGCTGGACTGGACGTGGGACCCCGATCCCCAGGAGGCGGAGCGGAAGCAGCTCGAGTTCGGCCGAAAAGTTGTCCACGACTGGAACGTCAACGCCTCGCAGAACTGCTCCGCCTGTCACCGATGAAAACCATTCCTCCTCCCTGTCCCGAGCCGGAGAGCGGCCAGCGCTACTGGCGCAGCCTGGATCAACTGGCCGACGCGCCGGAGTTCCATCAGTGGCTGGAGCGGGAGTTTCCGCACGGCGCGGGCGAGTTCACCGACCCGGTTTCACGCCGCCATTTCGTCAAGCTCATGTCCGCTTCGTTTCTGCTGGGCGGCCTGGGATTTCTCGGCGCGGGTTGTCGCCGCCCGGAAGAGAAAATTCTGCCGTTCGGCAAGATGCCGGAGGGCTACGTTCACGGCGTTCCCCAGTTCTTCGCCACGGCGATGCCGGCGCACGGCGGGGCGGTACCGTTGCTGGTCAAGTCCCACGAAGGCCGGCCGACGAAAATCGAAGGCAACCCCGATCACCCGGACAGCAACGGCAGCACAGATCTCTTTGCGCAAGCCTCCATCCTGAGTCTCTACGATCCGGATCGCGCGCAGCGTTTCAGCCAGGGCGGGCAGACGATTTCCAAGCCGAAAGCGCTCGATGCCCTGGCGAACTTCGCCCAGGAGTTCAACACCCAGCGCGGGAACCGCCTCGCCTTTCTCCTCGAGCCGAGCGGTTCGCCGTCGCGGCTGCGGCTGCTCTTCGCTTTGCAGCAAAAATATCCGCAGGCCAAGTGGGCGATCTACGACCCGGTCGACCTGAACGCCAACCGGCGGCTGAACGGGAGCGCGCCCTATTACAAGCTCGACCTGGCCAGGGTCATATTATCGCTCGATTGCGATTTTATTGGCTCGGAAGCGGACGCCCCGCGGATGATTCGCGGGTTCGCGAAAGGTCGCAGGACGGAGAAGCCGGCGGACCCGATGAACCGGCTCTACGCGGTGGAGGGCCTGATGACCCTGACCGGGGTGAATGCGGATCACCGCCTGCGCCTGCCGACCAGCCAGGTGCCGGCGATCGCGGCGGCCATCGCGGCGAAAATCGCTCCCGATAACGGCCAGTTGACGGCCCTGGCGGGCCGGCTCCCGCTCCCGGCGGGCGTGGATCCGAAATGGGTCGAGGAATGTGCCAACGACTTGAAGGCGAACCAGGGCGCGTCCCTGGTGCTGGCCGGCCATCGCCAGCCGCTGGCGGTGCATGCCCTGGCCAACCTGCTCAACCGCGCGCTCGGCAACACGGGCAAGACGGTGTTCTTCTCCGAGATCCCGCAGAGCCCGACGAACCTTGACCTGGCGGGACTGGCCCGGGAACTGGCCGGCGGGCGGGTGGACACGCTGGTCCTGCTCGGCGGCAACCCGGCGTTGACCGCGGCGGCGGACCTGGACTGGCGCGACGCGCAGAAAAAAGCGAAGAACGTCATTCGCCTCGGAGACTACGAGGACGAGACTTTCTCGGCCGCGCGCGAGACCACGCTGTTCCTGCCGCAGGCGCACTACCTGGAATCGTGGGGCGACGCGCGCACGAGCGACGGCACGGTGGTGCCGATCCAGCCGCTGATTGCCCCGTTGTTCGATGGTCTGACCGAGATCGAAGTCCTGGCTCACCTGGGGGGATTCGAGGTGAAAAAGCCGTACGAGATCGTCCGCGATACCTTTCGCACCTTTGCCGGCGGGGGCGATTTCGAGGAGGCCTGGAAGAAGTTTCTGCACGACGGCTTTCTCCCCGGGGCCGCCCCGAAGGGGAACGACGCGCCGGTCGGTCCGGAGATCCTGGCCAGCGCGTTTGCGGCGGTGGGGCCGGCGAACCCCGCGAAGGACAATCTCGAGGTTGTTTTTCATCGCGACTACAAGATGGACGACGGGCGCTGGAACAACCACGGCTGGCTCCAGGAATTTCCCGATCCGATTACCAAGATTACCTGGGACAACGTCGTGCTGCTCAGTCGCAAGACGGCGGCAGCGCACGAGGTGAAGAACGGCGACGTGGTGGAGATCGAGTTGGGCGGCCGGCAGGTGCGGGGCCCGGTCTGGATCCAGCCAGGCATGGCGGACGATTCGCTGGGCCTGGCGCTGGGTTATGGCCGTGAGCAGGCTGCCTCGGGCGGCACCGGGCGCATTGGTCACGGCGTCGGGCTCTACAACGCCTACCAGTTGCGCGCCGCTTCGGACCCGAACTACGCGGTCGGCGCCAGGCTGCGGAGGACCGGCCAGACCCATCGAGTCGCGGTCACGCAGGAATTTGGATCGATGGAAGGCCGGCCGATCATCCGCGAAGCCAACCAGGCGCAGTATCAGAAGTACCCGAAGTTTGCGAAGAACTTCGATCTGGATTCGCCGGAGGAGTCGGCCCACATCAGGCGGGATCCGCAATCGGGCCGGCCCACCGGGATTTACGAGCATCCGTATCACGCTTACGACGAGCGCCGGAGCCAGTCCGGGGTGAAGTTAGAGGGACTTTTCCACAGCGACGTTCACCAGTGGGGCATGTCCATCGATCTGAGCGCCTGCGTGGGCTGCGGGGCCTGTGTCCTGGCCTGCCAGAGTGAGAACAACATTCCGATCGTGGGGAAGGACCAGGTGCTGCGCAACCGCGAGATGCACTGGCTGCGGATCGATCGCTACTACAGCGGGGCCGCCGCCAAGTCGCCCCACGAACTGATCGACGATCCCCAGGCGGTGGTGCAGCCGATGCTTTGTCAACATTGCGAGAACGCGCCCTGCGAGTCGGTTTGCCCGGTCAACGCGACCGTGCATGACGAGGAAGGCCTCAACGTCATGGCCTACAACCGTTGCGTCGGCACCCGTTACTGCTCGAACAACTGCCCCTACAAGGTCCGCCGGTTTAATTTCTTCGATTACAACAAGCGTTCCCTCGATCAGCTCAAGGGCCCGTTCTATGGCAGCCCGCTGACCACGGCGAAGGACGGCGAGTGGAACCTGGCCCGTTGGTGGCGCAACCCGGATCTGGGCACGCGCCCGGACGACGAGTGGGACCTGCTCAAGCTGGTGAAGAATCCGGATGTGTCGGTTCGCATGCGCGGGGTGATGGAGAAATGCACGTTCTGCGTGCAGCGCATCGAACAGGCGAAGATTGCGCAAAAGGTCCAGGCCGGGGCGAGTGGCGACGTGCAGTTGAAGGAAAAGAACGGCACGGTGCCCAAGACCGCTTGCCAGCAGGCTTGTCCGGCCGAAGCCATCGTGTTCGGCAACCTGCTCGATCCGAACAGCCGGGTTTCGCAACTCAAGAAACAGGGGCGCGATTACGACGTGCTCGGGTTTCTCGACACCCGCCCGCGCCTGACCTACTTGGCCCGCATCCGCAATCCGAACCCGAAGATGCCCGATTACGTCGAGATTCCGCTGAGCGTGCAGGAATACATCGGCGATCCGAAGGAGCCCAAGAATGTGAGTCCATTTGAAGAGGAAACAGGCCATGAAAGCAAGGAAGGCCACGATTCGGCGGCGCCCGGCGGGCAGAAAGGAGCGGGGTAATGGCTGAGACGTTGCTCCAGGAACTGCCGGCGATCCCACTGACTCCGCAGGAGCTGGTGCGCCCGCCGTTGGTGCTCAACCAGCGGCCCATGGACTGGCTTTCCGACCGCATCGCCGGGGTGGCCGAGGGACGGACGCCGAAGTGGTGGTGGGCGGCCTTCGTGCCGAGTTTTCTGATCATGGTGGTCTGTTTCAGCATGGTGCTTTACCTCATGTCCACCGGGGTGGGCGTGTGGGGCCTGATGGTGCCGGTGGCCTGGGCCTGGGACATCACCAACTTCGTGTTTTGGATCGGCATCGGCCACGCCGGGACCCTCATCTCGGCGATCCTTTTCCTGCTGCGCCAACGCTGGCGCACGTCGATTAATCGGGCGGCGGAGGCCATGACGATTTTCGCCGTGATCTGCGCCGGTTTGTTTCCGCTGATCCACATCGGCCGGATCTGGCTCGGCTGGTGGTTGCTGCCGTTGCCCAACTCCAATTCCATCTGGCCACAATTCCGCAATTCCATCTGGCCACAATTCCGTTCGCCGCTGCTCTGGGACGTGTTCGCCGTTTCCACCTATTTCACCGTGTCGCTCCTGTTCTGGTATATGGGGCTCATTCCGGACCTGGCGACGATGCGCGACCGGGCGAAGACGAAGTTTCGCCAGATTTTCTACGGCCTGGGCGCCCTGGGCTGGAGCGGCTCGAACCGGCACTGGAGCAATTACGAGAAGGCCTACTTGTTGCTGGCCGGCTTGAGCACGCCGCTGGTGCTCTCCGTCCACTCGATCGTCTCCTTCGACTTCGCGGTCTCGCAATTGCCCGGGTGGCACACCACCATTTTCCCGCCTTATTTCGTCGCCGGCGCCATTTTCTCCGGCTTCGGCATGGTGCTGACGCTGATGTTGCCGATGCGCACCCTCTGCCACCTGGAGGAAATCATCACCGTGCGGCACATCGAGCTGATGGGCAAAGTCATCCTGGCGACCGGCTCGATGGTCGGCTACGCCTACGCCATGGAGTTTTTCATTGCCTGGTATGGCGGCAATCCCTACGAACTTTACGCCTTCAAGAACCGGGCGTTCGGTCCCTATTGGTGGGCTTACTGGACGATGGTTTCCTGCAATGTGGTTTCTCCGCAGCTTTTCTGGTTCAAGGCGGTGCGGAGGAACATGGTCATCGTGTTCATCCTTTCGATCTTTGTGAACATCGGCATGTGGTTCGAGCGCTTTGTCATCATCGTCACTTCGTTGCACCGCGATTACATGCCGAGCAACTGGGCTTACTATTCGCCGACCTGGGTCGACATCTGGCAGTTCATCGGCACGTTCGGTTTGTTCCTCACTCTGTTCCTGCTCTTCATGCGGTTCCTGCCGGCCATTGCCATTGCGGAAGTCAAAGGCGTCACCCCACAGGCCGACCCGCATCATCCGTTGGGCGGCGCGCACGGAGGGAAAATATGATGGCGGATTGCGGGTTGCGGATTGCGGAACGCCCGATTGCGGATTGCGGGTTGCGGATTGCGGATTGGGAACGGCCGATTGCGGATTGCGGATTGCGGATTGCGGATTGGGATGCGGTGGGCGCGAGGGGTGAGGTGGGGAGCGTCGGGCGCGATGAGGCGCAACCCGCGGCGCTCGGCACGGATCACCACATGCCACGAAAGGAGGCTCGTCATGGCTGAGTCGTCCGCCACTTACGCGCTGTTGGCTGAATTCGAGACGACGGCCGACATCCTGCAGGCGGCGGCGAAGGTGCGCGACGCGGGCTACCGCCGCTGGGATGTGTTCACCCCGTTCCCTGTGCACGGGATGGACGAGGCGATGGGCCTGCGCAAATCGCAGGTCGGCTGGTTCACGTTCATTACTGGCGCCACCGGCCTGACCCTCGGCTATTTGATGATCTGGTGGATGAACGCGTCGGATTACTCGATCATCGTCGGAGGCAAGCCGCTTTTCAGCCCGATTTACGGGTTCCCCGTGGCCTACGAATGCACCATTCTGCTCGGCTCGTTCGGCTCGTTGGGCGGCATGCTCCTCCTGAACCGGTTGCCCCGCTGGTATCATCCGCTTTTCAACAGTGACCGCTTCAAGCTGGCCACCCATGACCGGTTCTTCATCGCGATCGAGGCGACCGACCCGCGGTTCGATGACACCGAAACCCGCAAGCTGCTCGAGGAAACCGGCGGCAAGCATATCGAGGAAGTGAGGGACTAGATGCGTTATTTCCTCCTCGTTTTCGGCCTCTGTGTGATCGCGGTGATGGTGGTCGCGGGCAAACGGGGCGACATGAGCCGGCGCCCGCCCATCGAACTGTTTGCCGACATGGATCGCCAGCCCAAGCTGCGTCCGCAGACAGCGAACAGCTTTTTCCGGGATGGCTTCAGCTCGCAGCAACCGGTCGCGGGGACCGTCGCCCGGGGCGCGCTTTACCAGGATTCGCCGGAGAACACGGGGAAAATTTCGGGGACAACCAACTGGCTGCCGACCGTGCCGGTGCCGGTGACGCAGCAATTGCTCGCCCGGGGGCAGCAACGATTTGATATCAACTGTTCGCCTTGCCATGGTGCCCAGGGGGACGGCAAGGGAATCACGACGAAGTTTGGCATGACGGTGATCGGCGATTTGCACGACGCCACCACGCGCAAGGTTCCACAGCAAGCCGACGGGGAAATCTTCAACACGATCGGTTATGGCAAGGGCTTGATGCAGGGCTACGCGGCGAACATCACCATCGCGGACCGTTGGGCCATCGTCGCCTACGTCCGCGCCTTGCAGCGCAGCCACCTCGGTGTGATCGACGATGTGCCCCCACAGGACCGGGCCAGCCTGACCCGGCCATTGCCGGCCGGCGCGCCTGTCCCGAAATAGCTTATGAGCACACCCGCGATTGTCGCCACGCATCAGCAAGCGGCCAAACTGGTCATCCCGCCCATCTGGCACAAGTTGCCTTTGATCCTGGTCTGTGTCGGTGGCGCCGGCGGCCTGATCGGCGCCTTCACGCCGTCGCTGACGAAGCAGTTCGCCTACTCGTATCTGCTGGCCTACATGTTTTTCCTGAGCCTGTGCCTGGGCGCGATGTTCCTGACCATCCTTCATCACCTGTTTGATGCGAATTGGACCGTGCCGGTGCGGCGGGTGACCGAACACATGGCGTTTCTCTTGCCGGTGATGGCCGCGCTGTTCCTCCCGATTGCCCTGCTGGCGCCGAGTCAAATTTACAATTGGATGCGTTCAAGTCCGGCGGTGGACCATGCCTTGCACGCCAAGCAGCCGTTCTTCACGCTGGCCGGCTTTTACTGCATCGCGGTTTTTCTTTTCGCGCTTTGGTGGTGGCTGGCCTGGAGGCTCCGCTACTGGTCGATCCTGCAGGACAAGGCGACGACCACCCAAACCGGGGAGGGGAAGATCTTCCCGTTGGAACAATTTTTCGTCTGGTTGAGCGGTTGCCTGGGCGATCGAATGGAAACGAACAACCTGGTCGTTTTATGTTCGCGCATGATGCGGTTTCACGCCGGTTACGGCATCTACGCCTTCGCGCTCAGCCTGACCCTGGCGGCGATCATGTGGATGAAGGCGCTCGAACACCAATGGTTCTCGACCATGTATGGCGTCTACTATTTCGCCGCGAGCGTTTGGATCACGCTGGGCACGCTGTACCTGATGACGACCGTCCTGGGAAAGAGCGGTCCGCTCAACGCGGTGGTGCGGCCGAAGACGCTGCACGACATGGGCGTGCTCTGGCTGGCCTTCACCGTCTTCTACGCCTACATTCATTTCTCCCAATACTTCCTCATCTGGAACGCCGATATCCCTGAAGAGACTTTTTACTACGCCAAGCGTGAAGTCGGATCGTGGTGGCAAATCTGCCTGATCCTGGTCTTCGGCCACTTCCTGGTCCCGTTTTTGTTGCTCTTGCGCATCGACTTCAAACTGAATTTGGCGGTGATGATTCCGCTCTGCATTTGGGCCTGGATGATGCACTTCTGCGACATCTCCTTCAACGTCATGCCGCTCATCCACGACAAAGGGTTCGTTCTCCATCCGCTGGACCTGACCTGCATGGCTTTCATCGGGGGCGTCCTGGCCATGGTTTTTCTCAAATTCTTCCGCGCTCATCCGCCCTACCCGGTGAACGACCCGCGTCTGGGCGAATCTCTGGGCCTGCCGCAAACAGTGCCCGCCACCGCCCCACCGCACTAACCGGAGGAAACCATGAACGATACCCGACAGAGAACCGCTTCGTTTGCTGGCATTCTCGGCGCATTCCTCGTGGTGGCCGGGCTGGTCTATGCCATGAAGTATTACACCCAGCCCGCGCCGCTCAACCAGGCCCGCATCGAGGAGCGCAAAAAGGCGCTGGCCGAGATCCGTGCCGAAAGCGCCAGGGCCCTGAACAATTACGAAGTGCTCGACCCCGGCAAGGGCCTGGTGCGTTTGAAGATCGAACGCGCCATGGAACTGATCATCGACGAATACAAGAATCCCGTCGCCGCCCGGACCAATCTCATCGCCCGCGCCCAATGGGCCAGCGCTCCGCCCCCCAAAGCGCCGGAGGCGCCCAGCAAGTTCGAATAGACGGTGATGCGTGCCAACTCCACTGCTTCCGTCCAGGAATCCGGAGCGCTCGTCAGCGCTTCGGCCGCGGAGCAGCCATTCGCGGCCGCGGCCATCGATGCTTCCTGCCGGTGGCCGTTGTTGCTGCTCTTCAGCAGCGGCGTCTGCTGGCTCCTGCTCGGGACGGTCCTGGCGCTGATTTCCTCGATCAAGCTGCACGCGCCCGGTTTTCTGGCGGATTGTTCCTGGCTCACTCTCGGCCGCGTGCGGCCGGCGGCGCTGAACGCGTTCCTTTACGGGTTTGCCTCGCAAGTCGGCCTGGGAGTCCTGCTCTGGCTGATGTGCCGGTTGGGTCGCGTCAAGCTGGTCTTTCTCTGGCCGGTCGTGGTCGCCTGGAAATTCTGGAACCTCGGGGTGACGGTGGGTTTGCTGGCGATTCTGGCGGGCGCCAGCACGGGCTTCGAGTGGCTCGAGATGCCGCGTTACGCGGCTGGAATCCTCTTTGTTGCCTACGCCTTGTTCGGTCTTTGCGCGGTGGCCACCTTCACCTTGCGACGCGAGCGTGAATTGTTCCCTTCCCAGTGGTATCTGCTGGCGGCGCTCTTCTGGTTTCCCTGGATTTATTCGGCGGCCAACTATCTTCTCCTGCTCGATCCGGTGCGCGGGACGCTGCAGGCCGCCGTCGACGCCTGGTATGCGGGCAACCTGCTCGGCTTATGGCTCGGGCCCCTCGCGCTGGCCGCGATTTTCTATTTCCTGCCCAAGCTGACGGGTCAGCCGCTCTACAGCCGCGACCTCGCGGCGTTCGGATTCTGGACGCTGGCGTTTTTCGCCAATTTCTCCGGGCTGACCGGTTTGATCGGCGGCCCCATTCCGCGCTGGATGTCGAGCGTGACCATTGCGGCGAATGTCTGTTTATTGGTGCCGCTGCTCAGCAACGGCCTGAACTGGCATCGCACCAACGCCGGTAACATCGAGGCTGGGAAAAAGGATCTCGTGCTGCGTTTCGTGCTCTTCGGCATCGCGTGTTACCTGCTCCACGGTCTGCTCGGCGCGGCGCTGGCTCTGCCTTCGGTGAACGGCGTGACCAACCTGACTTATGCGGTCGTCGGGCGAAACGACCTCGCCCTGCACGGCTTCATCGGCATGGTGTTCTTTGGCTGTCTTTATTACATCGTGCCGCGCCTGGTGCGGATGCCCTGGCCGAACGAGAAATGGATTCGCCTCCACTTCGTGGCCTCGGCGGCGGGTGTGGCCATCCTCTGGATCGCGCTGAGCGCTGGCGGCGTGCTGCAGGGTTTCCGACTCGCGGACGCCAGCGTTCCATTTTTCACCGTCCTGAAAGGCACGATTCCGTTCATCGGCCTGTCGACCCTTGGCCTGTTGCTCCTGCTGGCGGGCCAGTTGGCCTTCGTGGCGAACTTCGCGCAGTTGCTCCGCGCTTTTTGCGCGCCCATTTGCCGGTCGTTTTGGGCTGAGTATGGTGCCGGGGTGCCGTCCGCCAAAATGGGGGCGAAGTCATGAACAACGGTCCGCTGCTTTTCTTCGGGATTCTCGCGACGTTGGCCAGTTCCTTTTGGGGGCTTTTGCTCGCCCCGCAATTGCAAATCGGCCGGCAACAGCCGGTGCTGATCGAGGCCACGGGCGAGTATTATCCGCCGGCTCGGCCCGGCCTGGCGCAACAAGGCGCCGAGGTGTATCGCGCCCAGGGCTGTGTCGAATGTCACAGCCAGCGCGTGCGCCAAACCGGTGTCTCCTTCGATGTTTGGCTGGCCGAGGCCGGGACGAACCACGCCGCCCTGGCCGCCGCGCTGACGCAGTTCAAGATCGGGCCCGGCGACGCGGCCAGGCTGGTGGAGCAAGCGCCGGTCAAAGTGCTGAGCGGGTTGAACCTGGGCGAAGCGCAACGCATCGCCGGGCAACTGACCAATGACGAGGCCAAGGCGCAAGCGGTCCTGGTGGCCCTGGGTCCTGACATCGAGCGTCTCTGGGGTCGGCGCGGCACGGTGACTCAGGATTATTTGCGCGATTACCCGGTGCAACTTGGCAGCCTGCGCGTGGGGCCTGACCTGGCCAATTACGGGGCGCGCAACACCAACGCCAATCTCCTGCTGTTGCATCTCTACGAACCGCGCCGAACCATGCCCGGCTCGATGATGCCGCCCTACCGTTACCTGTTTGAAAAGCGCAAACTCTCCCCGGACGAACCCAAGCCCGATAACGCGCTGCTGGTCTTGAACCGCACCGCGACCAGCGGGGGGGAAGCCATCGTGCCCGGGCCCGAAGCCGAAGCCCTCGCCGCATATCTGCTGAGCCTGAAAGCGGACGTCCCCCTGCCCGAAGCCCCGGTTGGGACGCCGCCGGCCAAAGTCCTGCCGGCCGCCGCCGGTTCGACCAATGCGACGTCCGCCAGTTCGTCGCCGGCAAAATGAAGCCCCCCAAAAAACCGAATCAAACGCAACCCGGCGCGAACGGAGGCGACCCGGCGATGGAGCCGGTCGCTCCTGTTGCGCCACCCGCCGCGTCGGGCAGTGCGGCGAGGCCGGCCAGCGTGGAGGAACTGGAAGTCGGCGGCGAGCCGACCGTGGGCCGGGCTGCCATGCCCGTGCCCTTGATCGGACTGCTCGGCGCGCTGGTTTATTGGGGCAGCATGTACATCGTGGAATACGGCGGCGAAGCCGATGCGCGGGTGCATTACCCTTACACTTCGTTCAAGGAAATCCAGGACCTCCAGCCCAAAGGTGAGGAGGAGATCATCAAACTGAAAGGGATGCTCGTTTACGGGAAGATCTGCGCCGCCTGCCACCAGGCCGACGGCAACGGCAGCGCGTCGCAAAACGCCCCGCCGCTGGCCGGGTCCGAATGGGTCCTGGCGAAAGACCCGAGCCGGATTGCCCGCATCGTGCTGCACGGTCTGAGTGGGCCCATTGCGGTCAAGGGCAAGGAATGGGGTGCGGGACAGATGCTCGCCTGGAAGGACGTATTGACGGACGAGGACATTGCGTCCGCGCTGAGCTATGTGCGCAACTCCTGGGGCAATAAGGCTCCCATTGTGCCAGCCGACCTGGTGAAAAAAGTCCGCGAGGAAACCAAGGACTGGAGTGGCTACATGTCCGCGGAAGAGCTGATGAAAGTCACGCTCAAGGAGTAGGTGTCGAAATCCCTGCTGGGTCGCACGGGCCTTTGGCTTGTCCAATTTTTTGTTCCGTACGGAACATAAAAAGGGGACGACCTTTTTACCCCATTTCTAAACGCCCTGGGAGAAAACCGACGACCACGGATGGACCCAGAGCGGCAGAGCCGCAACCAAAGGTCCTGAGCCACGGATGGAACACGGACGGAACACGGATTCCCAAAAGAGATCTTTCAGGTGAAACTGCGGGCTTATCTTCTCCGTGATCTCCTCTTTTTCCAAAGCCATCAGAGCGCTTTCTCTTTCCGTGTTTAATCCGTGTTCCATCCGTGGCTCTCCTGAAAATCTTCGCGGAAATGAAAGATTTCTTCTTATAGTGGTACGGATGAACACGGATAAGAATGCAATGTAATACTCACCCATCGGGTGGAAGCCCCGGTGATTAGGAAATTCGCTCCTAATCCGTGTTTATCCGTGTCCATCCGTGGTTTAACTGCCGTTTTCAGGGTCAACAATCTCGCGCTCCGATTCTCGGCGATCGCGCGCGCCGGCGACCGATCCCATCAGCCGCCTCCCGGCCAAGTCTTCTCTGCGTCTTTGCGCCTCTGCGTCTCTGCGTCTCTGCGTTGGAACCGACGCCGTTAAAACGCAAAGACGCAAAGGCGCAAAGACGCAGGACATCCTCACACCTGCACGACCGGGTTCTCCAGCGTGCCAACTCCGCTGATGCTGATCTGGACCTGGTCCTCCGCACGCAGGGCGAAGCCGTCCGGGGGCACGATGCCGGTGCCGGTGAGCAACACCGCGCCGTGCGGGAAGGTTTGGCTGCGGAAGAGGTAACTGACCAGTTCGTCAAACGTCCGTTTGATCTGGCCGGCGGAGACTCCTCCCTGGAACACGGTCTCTGCGCCCCGCCGGATGTTCAGTTCGATCTGCCAGGTCCGCGCCTCGGCTTCGGTCGCGCCCACCGTGATGAACGGGCCGAGGGCGCAGGAGCGATCGTAGACTTTCGCTTGGGGCAGGTAGAGCAGGTTTTCCCCCTCGATGTCGCGCGAGCTCATGTCATTGCCGATGGTGTAGCCCACCAGGTGCGCGCGTGAATTGATGACCAGGGCCAATTCCGGTTCCGGCACGTTCCAATTCGCATCCCGGCGGATCCCGATCGCTTCGCCGGGTCCAACGACTTTTTCCGGCAGCGATTTGAAGAACAGCTCGGGTCGCGCCGCCTCATAGACCCGGTCGTAAGCGGAGGCGCTGAAGTCCGATTCTTCCATGCGCGCCTTTTTGCTGCGCAGGTAGGTGACGCCCACCGCCCACACTTCCTGCCGCTCCACCGGTGCGAGCAACTTCACCTCGCTTAAGGAATGGCGCGGCAGATTCGAACCGGCGACCAGGTTGTTGAGCTGCGACAATAAGCCGTCGAACTCCAGCAAGGACGAAATGCGGTCGATGCCCTCGGCCGCCAGGTCGAGCAAGGCGTCCTCGAGGACCAACCCGACCCTCGGGAGCGCTCCGGGCTTTTGAAAGCGGCAAAGCTTCATGCGATCTTCAGTAATCAGTAATCAGTGATTACTGATCACTGATCACTGCCCCTCGCCCGACGCTCGATCAGCCCGAATAATCCAGGTAAACAGTCTTAACCTTTGAGTAGAACTCAATGGCACCGGCCCCCTGTTCCTTGAACGAGTCGGTGCTGGATTTCTTCACCCCGCCGAAGGGCGCCTGCAACGCCAGGCCGGTGGAGATTTGGTTGATCTTGACCACGCCGGCCTCGATGCGCTCGGCGTAAAGCATGGCCTTCTTCAGGTCGCGCGTGACCAGGGAGGCGGACAGGCCGACATCGACGCCGTTGGCCACGGCCAGGGCTTCGTCGAAATTGTCCACCCGGATGATGCCGACCACGGGACCGAACACTTCTTCGCAAGCGATGCGGGTGTTGGGCTTCACCTGGTCGAGCACGGTCGGCTGCATGAACCAGCCGTGCGCCAAGTCGCCATCGGCAAGCCGGCCGCCGCCGTAACGCAGAGTTGCACCTTCCTGCCGGGCGATCTCCACATGGTCGAGGTTGCTCTCCAACTGGGCCTGGTTGATGACTGGCCCCATGGTGACCCCGGCCTGGAGGCCATGGCCGATGACGATGGCTTTAGCTCGTTCGACGAGCTTGGCGGCGAAGGCCTCAGCCACGCTTTGCTCGACAATCACGCGGCTCGTCGCGGTGCAGGCCTGCCCGGTCAGACCGAAGCCGGCGATGGCCACCAGGCGGGCCGCGAGGTCCAGATCCGCGTCGGCCAGGACGATGGTGGGGTTTTTCCCTCCCATTTCCATTTGCGCGCGGGCCATGCGCGGAGCGAGTTGCAGGTAAATCTGTTGACCCACGCTGAACGAGCCGGTGAAGGAGAGGGCGACCACGTTGGGATGAGCCGCCAGTTCGCCACCGACGGCCCGACCTTCCCCGATGACGACGTTGAAGACTCCCTTGGCCAGGCCGGCCTCGCCGAGCGCCTTGGCCAGTTCGAGGGTCAGCGCGGGTGCCGCCGACGCGGGCTTGATCACCACCGCATTGCCGCACAAGAGCGCCGGGGCCAGCTTCCAGGCGGGGATGGCCACGGGAAAATTCCACGGCGTGATCAGCGCGACCACGCCGAGTGGCTGGCGCAAGGTGAAAAGAAGGTTCCCCGGCAAATCGTGCGGCAAAGTCTGACCGCCAATCGTGTAGCTGAGTCCGCCAAAGAAACGGAAGATATCAATGGCCCGCTGAACTTCCCCAGTGCTTTCGGCCAGGGTCTTGCCCTCTTCGCGCGTGAGCAACTCGGCCAGCTCGGCCTTGCGCGATTCAAGAATCTGCGACGTCCTGCTCAACACGCGTCCCCGCGCCACGGGCGTCAGGCCCGCCCAGGCCGGCCAGGCTTTCCGGGCCGCGTCGATCGCTTCGGTCGTGTCCTCCCGGCTGCTCAGCGGGTAGTCGGCTACGAATTCGCGCCGATCCGCCGGGCTGAAGTTTTGGAAGCGCCGGCCGCTCCTCGCGCCGACCCACTCGCCGCCGATGAAATTGGAATAGTTTCGCATGTCGGTTTTCTCGTGTCGTGAGCAATAGCACTGAGTGGGGCGGATGGAAACATTTTGTTATTCCGTTCAAAGAGGCAGCGGGACGCCGGCGGCCGGGCGCAGATCGCTCCCGCGATAAAAAAGGACCGGGCCGGCCCTGGGAATGAGCACGAGGCGAACTTCGTTGGGGTCGGCGGCGTATCCGGCCAGGTGCCGGGCCACATTCCGATAATTGCGAGCTTCCGGCAACGGCGGGACCCGCAAAACCTTGTCCGCCCACAATTCGACCAGCACGACATACGGTCCCTGCAATTCTTCGTTGTAGGGGGCGGGGGTGGGCACGACGAACTCGCGCAGCGCCGGCGGCAGGCGCTCCCGCAAGTTGGCGCTGATGAACAGATCCGCCTTGGTGAGATGACCGGAGTAGAGCGAAAACGACAGGTAAGAGTCCCAGCGCCCGAAGAAACTGAGAATCGGCAGCAGCCAGAACAGCCCCACCACCGTCAAGCACCACGCCGGCCGGCGCAAAGTTGACCACTCCCGGGCCAGCGATCCGCCCGGGAACAGGATGACGACCAACGCGGGCATGACCAGGTTCCAGGGCCAGATCACCCAGTTGTGCCGATGTCCGGCCGGGCCGAGGAAGAGCAATGCGCTCAGGTGAACCACGAAGGCCGCGACGATCGCGGCCCGACGCGTCCGGGGAAACCACAATCCCAGGCCGATGAACAACTCCACCGCCGGCGCGGCCGCGACGCCCCATTGCAGCGCCGTCACAACGCCGGACGGCAGCCAGCCGGCCGCCGGTTTGACAAACCACGGCGCCACCAATCGAAAGAAATCGGCGTTGCACTTCTGAATGCCACTCCAGAGATAGACCGCCGACAACGCGAAGCGGCAACCGGCCAGGGCTGCGGCGTCGGGCCCGAGGGTCAGCAGCAGCATGACCCAATAGAGGTAGAACCACGGCTGCAGCCGCGCCTGGTCGGCCAGGACAACAAAGAGTGAACCAGTCAGGAACACGATCACCGCCGTTCGATAATACCAGCAGGCCAGGACGAGGGACGAGAGCAGGGCACCAAACGTCCATTGATCGAGCGGCGGTGCCAGCCGTGGATACCAATCCGCGATCGGCAGCGCCGGATAGAGACGTGTGTTCAGCCAGAGCGGGGCGGAGGCCAGCATGGTGAGGAAGCAGGCGCTCAACAAGGTCGCGCGCAACCAGGCCAGCCGAGGCGCCACGCCGGCAAACGGCACGGGAAACGTCATGCAGCCCTCATAGTCGACCGGGCCGGCCCTGGCACGAAAGAATTCAACTGCGCTCGCCCGGTTTGGCCGGCACTTCCATCCGGGAAGCTTCCATCTTGAGATAATTCAGGACGACTGGCGCCAGGATCATCCCGGGGATGCCCATGAGTTTCTCGCCGACGATCAAGCCGAGCAGCGTCAGCCAGACCGGATTCCGAATGCGGTCGCCGATGATTTTGCTGTTGAGGAAATACTCCAGCTTGTGGATGACGATGAGGAACAGGAGGGACGCCAGGGCCATCTGGGGGGAGAGGGTGAAGCTAATCCCGACGATCAGGGTGTTGCTGATCAGGTTGCCCACCACCGGCAGCAGCCCGCACAGGAAGGTAAAGCCGATGACCACGACGGCGTGCGGCAAGCCGACGGCGAGGACGAAGATCGAAGTGAGCCCCGTATTGATCGCCGAGATGATGATCTGCGCGCCCATGACTGTGGCGAAGCTCCGATAAAACGCGCGAAAACGCAGCGCGATTTCCTCACAGCAGAGCGAATAGAGATTGTTCTTCACCGCGTGGGATTCCCGCTCGAGATCAAGTTGGCTGTTCAGGAATAGAGCCACGGCGACGACGCAGCCGATGATGAAGAAGACGAACTGGGTCGTGGCGCCGCGGGCGAAATTGGCGAAGTTCCCCAGGTAATGGACCTGGTCCGTCACGATGTCCAGGGCCAGCGCCTTGAGGCTTTCGTAATCGGTAAACGGCAGCTCGACGCCGTGCGCCTCGGCATAGGCGATGATGGAGGGGATGGCCGTATTCGCGATTTTGGGCAGGGCGATGATCGACTGGTTGATGACATGAGCCAGGGCATAGGCGATCCCGAGCAACACCACCAGGAAAAGGGTCACCGCCAGCCACCGGGCCTTGATGAGATGAAGTTTGCTCAATAGGAAGTAGGAGAAGAGCACCGCCAGCAACGGAGTCGCCAAATGCAACCAGCCGACGAAAACAATCGTCAGCAGCAGCACCCAATAGGAGATGCGAGCCGGCAGGGTCATGGGACTCGGGGCCGCATGGCCAGCAAGGTTTGGGGCGACTCAAACAGGATGGCTCGGGCCACCGCCAGAGCTTCCTCGCGCGCATATTGGCCCTGCTGGATCTTCTCCGCCAGGACCCGGGCCAATTGTTTGCGGACGATGACGGCCTTGGCGTAGGTCCACTCCACACAGTAAGCATCGGAGAAAAAGCCGACCTGCCGGTTGGCCGGGAGCAGGTCGAGTCGTTCCGCCATGACCTCACGGATGAACGCGGGGAAAAAGTTGTGCCACCAATACCCGGCGAGGCTGAAGTTCGGCAACTCGCGGGCCAGCGTGCAAAGCGACTGGTTGGTGTGGCGGCTGGCGAGGAAACATTGGAAGCGCAGGTTGGGATGGCGCGCGATCATCTCGGCCAGTTGCGCGACCGTGCGCTGGCGCGCGCGGCTGCCGGTCTCGAACGGCAACGGCTCGGCGCCAAAACTGAATTGAAAAACGATTTCGTGGCCGTGCGCTTCGAGGGCGCTGAGCAAGGCTTCGTTGACGTAAGAAGCGTAAACGTCGCGCTCGGGGGGACCGGCCTGGGCGCGCGCCGCGAGTGCCCGCTCCATCTCGGCATCACTCACGAGCCGATAGTCGAGATCGGTTGAGAGGTGGGTGGCGGTGGCGAGCACCTGGCGATAGGGAATGTTCTCCACGTAATGCTGCACGGCGGCGTTCACGTCGGCCAGCGAGCCAATCGCGCGTTCGGGCTGCGGCCGGCTCCCGCCGCCAATGGGCGACGGGCATTCCGGCGGTCGGCCCCAACACCGTTCCAATTCGTAGAGCGCGGTGTCGAACTCATTCCACTGGCAGCGCGTAAAGAAGCCCCATTCCAGGGCGTATTGCAGCCGGTTATCGTCCTCGCCCTGGCCGCGGCGCGCGATCTCCGTGCCGGTGCGCCGGATGTTAAGCCGGTCGAGCACGGAATGATGCCAGGCGCGGTCGTCGGCCCGTTCGCGGATGAGCTGGTCGAGCTTCGGCCAGTTCTCGCGCGTGATGGGGTCGCGCCAATCGTAGAGATCGGCCAGAATAAGTCGCACGCCCCACCAGGAGCTGGTGTTCTGGATGTGCGGCAGGAAGGGCAGCGCCTCCTCGAGGCGGGCGTGCGCCTCAGCCTGGGTCGGCCACGCCGGATAAGGCGTGAGCCGCGCGCCGCTCGGGCAGCCCGACGCATAGAGATCGCTCACCACCATGTGATAGAGCAGGATGTCGTGCAATCCGCGCGCGCCCAGTTTGCCGCCCACCAGGTGCGTGTGGATGTCCAGGACCGGGATTTGCGTCAACGCCTGTTCGCAGTCTTGACTCAAGCTTGCCAGGTTCATCATTTCCTTTCGGCCGGGCGCCTGCGCTGAATCAGCTCACGCCGGCAGGATAGACGGGGCGGACCACCAGACGCACGCAGGAAGGAGCGCACCTGGGCGAAGGTCGGGATGCCGGCCTGTCCGCCGCGCCGGGTGGCCTTGAGGGCGGCCGCGGCGGACGCGAAGATCAGCCGATCGGTCAGTTCCATGCCGCGGGCCAGAGCGGTCGCGTAAGCGCCGTGGAACACATCACCGCACCCGGTCGTGTCAACGGCCTTGACGGGAAAGGCCGGGAGGTGCCGGAGAGTGCCTCCGGCATGGTCAAGGAACCAACAGCCCCTGGCGCCGCAAGTCGTCACCACCACGCGGCGATCCTTGCGCCAGAGTTTGGCGGCGGCGGCGGCGGGCGATCGGGCGCCCGTCAAGTGGCAGGCGAAATTGCCTGAAACAATCAGGTGGTCAGCCAGGGCGAGCAGCTCGGCGAAGCGCGGCGGATGACTGCTTTCGAAATCAGCCACCACGGGGATGCCGGCCGCGCGGGCCAGGCGCGCGGCCCGAATCATTCCCAGGACGCCAAACCGATCCACCAACAGCACCCTGGCGGACAGGATCAATTTCTCGGCCGGCGCCTTGGGGTCGGCGCCGAAGGCCTGGTGCGCGTCGTAGAAGATATTGCGCGTTTGACGCGTCGGGTCGACCACGATGACGGATCGGACCGGGGCCGCCTCTTCGCGGTGGACGGCATGGCGCACGTTGATCGATTCGTGACGCATGGTTTCCAGGACGAAACGGGAGTCTTCGTCACGCCCAAGCGCGCCCGCGTAGACGCAGCGGGCGCCGAGTCTGGCTCCGGCCACGAGCGCGGTCGCGCACAGGCCGCCGCAATGCCGCTCGCGCGCCTGCACTTCGATCTTGGCATCGGCCGGCGGATAGGTCGGCACGTAAAGAATCTCATCCACTGCCGTGCAACCAAGCCCGAGGATGTCAAAACGAGATTTCAAATCTCAAATTTCAAATTTCCAGGTCCCCTCACCCCGACCGATAGCGCGTGGCACCGTAAATTTGAAATTTGAAATTTGAAATTTGAAATTCACAAGCCCGCCAGCCACTGGCGCATGGCCGGCGGATCTTCCTTGAACATCAGCGATCCGGGCACGATGTAGTCGGCGCCGGCGGCCTGGAGCAGCGGGACAGTTTCCCGGCGGATGCCGCCATCGGCTTCGATCTCGGTGGGCAGGCCGCGTTGGCGGATGAGTTCGCGGGCGCGCTTGATTTTGCCGGGCACGCCCGCGTCCATGCTGGCCCCTTTGATGCCCATGGCCGTGCCGACGACACAGAGCAGGTCGAGTTCGTGCCAATACGGTTCGACCAACTCGATCGATTCGGTGAAGAGCAGGGAGACTCCGGCTTTTTTTCCGCGGGCTTTGATGGCCTGCAGGACCCGGCCCGGACTCTTGGCGGCGTCAAAGCAGAAGAGGATAAGGTCCGCCCCGGCTTCGACGAACGGGTCGATCCAGCCGAGCGGGTCGGTGACCATCAGGTGGACTTCAAATGGTTTGGCGGTGTGCGGACGTAACTGCGCCACCAGATCGGGGAAGAACAACAGGTTTTTCACGTAATGCCCGTCGGCCACGTCGAGGTGGAAGCGCTCGGAATATGGTTCGACGCGTTTCAAATCGGCGGCAAGGTTCGTCAGGTCAGCCGACCAAAGCGAGGTGGAACATTTGAGCATGGGGTTGGTAGAGGTGAAGGGGTTAACTGAGTTAAATGAGTTAAATGGGTTAGATGAGTTAAATGGGTTGAATGGGTTGAAAGAATTAGAGGGCCAAGGGCGCGGCTAGGCAAGGTCGGTCGTAGAGTGTCCGGCGTTTTATCTCCTTCAAATTTTGGGGCGACCGGGGCCATTCATTTAACTCCGTTAACCTTTCATGCTGGGCCCGAAGGATTGCTGCCAGAATCGTTCAAGCTGCTCCTGCACGTCCGCGTTGTGGCGGTCGAGGCTGACGGATTTGGCGGTGATTTCACGCAGTTGAGCTCCGGGGATCAGCCCGGCCAGGATTTCGCCGTATTCGTAAGGGTGAACCGGGTCGCGTCGATTGGCCAGGACCAGCGTCGGCACGTGGATCCGGGTCCAGTCCCGGCGATCCCGGCTGGGCGCGTCGGTGATGATGCGCTCGAATTTGAAGGCGCTTTCTTCGATCTGCGGATGGTCGAACTGCGCGGCGAGCGACGCGGCCACGTCCGGCCAGAGGCGCAAGGTTTCCCGGTAGAGCTCTGATTGCAGGAACTGTTCCTTACCCTGCCGCCGGCCATGGTCCTGGATCAACCGGCTGATCAGGGAAAACATCTTCACGTTCCAGGGATTCGGCGCGTCGAGCCACGCGGGACGCGAGAGCACGAGGCCGACGACGCGTTCCGGGTGGCGCAGCACGAACTTCAGCGAGAGGGCCGCGCCCATCGAGATCCCGCCGATGACGGCCCGTTCGATGTTCACCCGATCCATCAGGGCGAGGAGATCGTCGGCAAAGGTCGCGAAGCGGATCTTCTCCGGTGGGCCGGCCGGGTGGGTCTGCCCATGGGCGCGCGCGTCGAAGCCGAGCAAGCGACAACCCGGGGGCGGCCGAAACAGTCCGAAGGGCTGGCTCAGATCGGCGCCCAGGCCGTGCTGGAAAAAGAACGGCAGACCGGAGCCCTCGTCGCGGTAGTGAAACTGCACGGCGTCGTGTTGAAAGAACGGCATAGTCGAAATCAGTCGGGTTGGATGGCCGGAATCCTGCGCGCCCGGGGCGATCGCCAATGCTCTTCCGGCCTGGTTGCCTGCTTCATCGAATTATTTTTTGGCCACGCGCGCCGGCATTTTGCTTCGCAAGAACTTGATGCTGGCCGTGGCATCGCGCTCTTCGAATCCATGAAGGATGATCGCCCCGTCGAATTTTGCCAGACGCAGCCGGGAGACGTAATGGTCCCAGTCGAGCGCGCCCGTGCCGAGGGGCAGGTTCCCGGCGTGTCCCTCCGAACCGAGTTCCTTGGCGTGGGCGAGGATGACGTCCTGGCCCAGCAGATCGAGTGCTTCGTCCAGGATTTCGTTCATGCGCGGCAGGTCGCCTGGACGAAGCAAGTTTGCCGGATCGAGGATGATTTTGAGCCGGGGTGACTTCATCTCGTCGAGGAGCCGCCGGGCTTTGCGGGCGGAGTCGACAACGTTGCCCGTTTCCGGCTCCACCCCGAGGGTGATGCCGTGCTTGTCGGCGGTGGTCAGTGCCTTCGTCATGGTCACCTGCAGGTCTCGCCAGGCCTCGGGGGCATCGTTGTCGGGATGGCGCCGCCACGGGTCCAGCGGGTCGCGCGTGCCCGTGCAGAGCGTGACGAGGGAGGCCCCCAGCCGGGCGCAGGCCGAAGCCACCACCCCGAGGCCGCGCAAGCCTTCGCGCCGCCGCCTGGCTTCGGGATGAATCATGTTGAAGGTGCCGGAAACGGCCGCGATGGCGATGCGACGCTCCTCGGCGGCGTCGCGAATGCGGTCGAGTTGCTCGGGTTCGATTCGCTCCGGCAGGCTGGGAAGCCCGGCCGAAGCGAAGTTGAACTGCACGCAGCGCAAGCGATGGCGCGCGACCGCGTCGAAGACTTCCTCGACGGTCGGACGAGCGAACGTCTTGGCGAAGATGCCGAGTTTCATTAAGTGAGTTAAGTGAGTTAAATGGGTTAAATGGGTTAAATGGGTTAAATGAGTTAAAAAGGTTAAATGGGTTCAACGAGGGGGCGACGTCCGAGATGGGTGGCGGAACGGGCCCGAAGCGGTCCGCCAATTTAACCTATTTAACTCATTCAACTCATTTAACGCCCCATTAGCTCTCAGCTCAGATGGAATCGGCAAACTTTTGCATAGCCTCCTCTTGCCGTTCAATACTGTCGACCAGTTTGAACTGGGTGCGGCAGCGGTCCAGGTTATGGTGCGGGCGATGAACGCGGAAATAACTGTCACCGCTCAAGTAATCGGTGAGGAAGCGGATGCCGATGGTGAAGGTGATGAGCTTGCCGGAAAAGGCGATGAGGGCCCGTTCGCCCTTGGTCAGGAACCGGCCGGCTTGTTCCAGGTAACCTCGGGCGAGCGCCTTGAACATCGGCATGCGCATCTGCACTTTAGCCAGGTCTAATTCGTCTTCCAGCGTCGGGCTGGTCGTGGTGCGCACCATGTCCCCGAAGTCGTAGAGGGCGCAGCCGGGCATGACGGTATCGAGGTCGACGACACACATGGCTTCCCCGGTGACGACGTCGAGCATCACATTGTTGAATTTTGTGTCGTTATGGGTGATGCGCTCGGGGACCTTCTTCTTCGCCAGGGCGTGGAGGATCACGTCCACGATTTTTTCCTGCTTGAGGGCGAAGGCGATTTCCTTCTCCGCTTCCTTGGCGCGATTGGCGTGGTCCCGATCGATGGCCTGCTGCAGGGCGAGAAAGCGTTTCCGGGTATTGTGGAAGTTGGGAATGGTTTCGGCCAGCCGCGTGCCGGGCAAATCGACGAGAAAGCTTTGAAATTCACCGAAGGCCTTGCCGGCCTCGTAGGCCTGGCCCGGCGATTCCACCGCCTCGAAGGTGCGGACCCCCTCGACGAACACCAGGGTGCGCCAGCATTCGCCGTCCGCTTTGCGGTAGTAGGGCCGCCCGTTGCGGGTCGGAATGACGGTCAAGGAGCGCCGGGAAGCGTCGCGCGCGCCCCGCTCGGAAAGCTTCTGCCGCTGATGGGACGTCACGCGCACAAAGTTGTCCATGACCGCATTGGGGTCCTTGAAAACGTGCGTGTTGATTTTTTGGTGGACGTAGCGGACCTGGATGCCGCCCTGGTTGTAAGTGGCGATGTAGGTCTCGTTGATGTGCCCGATCTTGCACGGCTCGGCGTGGAGCAGGTCGCCGTAAATCTGGAACTGGCGGGAGATGTCAAGCAGTTTGGATTCCTGGTAGTTGTTCATGAGTCGAGGGTCCGATCAGACACCGCCGGTCACTTCCGCCAGCGTCACCCGTTCACCGCGCTCGATGGATCGGGCGATCGCCACCAAGGCCCGGATCGCCGCCACGCCATCGTCGAGGTTCGCGCCGTGTTGCCGGTCCCCATGGAGGATGCGATCCGCGAATTGTTCGAGTTGAAGCTTGTAAGTGTGGGCATCCTCGCCGAGGGGCCGGCGGTATTGCCGGTCCTTCGTCGAGAAACATTCGACGACGCTGCTCTTGTGATACCACGGGAGGAAGACCTGGCCCTTGACGCTGCCATGCTCGCCCTGGATCTGAAAGCCCTCTTCGAAATCGCCCCGCGCCGGGATGGTCAAATCGAGATGACCCAACGCGCCCTGGGCGAACTCGACTTCCACAAACCAGCAATAAGCCTCGAACCGGTTCCGCAGGCGCGCGCGCACGCTGAGCAGTTCTCCCCCGAGCCACCGCGCGGTGTCCACCAGGTGACTGGCATGAGTCAGCATGAAATAGCGGCGCCGGTCGGCCTTGGGGTTGCCGGCGGGTTTCCTGGCGGCCTCGCTGATCAGCGGGATCGCCTGGAGGTTGTCCGTCATGGTGTAGCGATAAAGCGAGTCCCAATACCAGGCCTTGAACGAGAGTAGTTCGCCCATCTCCTCCTGCACGAACTTGCGCGCGAAGGCGATCCCGGGATCGAAGCGGCGGTTGTTGCCGATTTGGAGGACGAGCGGCGGCGGCGGCCTTTCCCCCTCGCTCGTGGTCGGGTTCGTCGGCGGCTCCGGCCGGCTAAAGCCGGGACTACGAACGGAGGGCGATGGCGAGCCGCTCCGGCCTTTCTCCAACGCGTCTCGCAACGCCTCGCATTCCTCGATGGTCACGCCGAGCGGTTTTTCGACCAGGACATGCTTGCCGGCCTGGAGGGCCTGGAGGGCGAGCGGCACGTGAAACTGGTCCGCCACGCCGATGAGCACGGCTTCGACGCGGCCGTCCGCCAGCATCGCCTCGTAGTCGCGATAAGCCGCGCGCGGCTGGTGCAGCACGGCCATCCGTTCCCGCAAATCATCGGCCAGGTCGCAAATGGCGGTCAGCTCGACATTGCGCGCTTTTTTGGCGGCGTCGAAGTGGGCGATCTGCGAAATCGGTCCGCAGCCGAGGATGCCGAGGTGGAGGAGGCGGGCGTCTTTTTTCGTCATGGCGCCTGGGGGTAGCGCTGGCGCAAGGCCTGGCGCAGCGCCTTAAGGTGCCTTCGTTCCGCCAGGGCGGTCAGCGCGCGCAGATGTTCGGGCCCGGGCACGTCGCGCAGTTCGTTGCTGCGATGGACTTCGAGGGCTTGCTCCATGGCTTCCGCACCCAGTTTCGGATTGGGCCGGCCGTTGGCGTCCTTGACGGAATTGATGGCGGAGCCGGCCAGGAACAGAACATTCTCGCTCAGGCCGCGTTGTTCGACGTCGATTAAGTTGGGGATGATGTTGCCCTGGTCGAGTCCGCCCGCGCGGGCGATCATGGTCGGCTTAATCCCCGGCATCGGCTGGGTGAGCACGCGTTCCGAGGCGAGCCATTCGTCGCCGTGAGGGTAGATGAACGGCGTGCCCTGGCGCAGGGGGGCGGTCTGGCGGAAGTCGATGCCGTCGAGGCGGGCGAGCCAATCGAGGACCTCGCGCCAGAGGCCGCCGCGCGTCTTGACGCCAATGCCGGCGTTGTGGCCGTAGAGGGCGGGGGAACGGGAGCGGTGCCTGGTGGCTTCGCGCACCATCCGCACTGTGCCCTGGGCAAAACTTTCGCTGAACATCACGCCCGTCGCACCCGCTTCGACGACGGCGTGCACGGTCTCCAGGATCTCGTGCGGGGCCCCGGTGATGTGCGGGGCGAAGATGAGCCCTTTGCCGCCGCGCTTGTCCTGCGCACGTTGAATCGCCTCTACCGCCCGGCGAGTGCGCTCCGGGACGGGCGAGTAATCCAGACGAGGATAGAGATTCTCGTCTTCCTTGACGAACAGGAAGAGCGGGCAGGCGGCGGCTTCTTCCACGAGCCGGCCGACTTGGTCGGGCGTAATCCCGGCCGTGGGCTTGAGAATGGTGCCGAAGGCGGGTTCAACCGCCGGACCAGTTTGCGGCCGGTCGAGCGTGCCTGAGGTCGCGCCGTGACTGCCCGATCGGGGTATGGCCGAGGCCGGTCCCATCGGGTCCCAGTTCGCCAGCGCCCGGATCCCGCGCGGGCCATACGCCGGGCCGGGAAAGGTGCGCAGAACTCTTTCCGGGATCTGCAGGGCGACCAGACGCACGTCCCGGTTTTCGTAAAGGTCGAAAAGGACCGCGCCGGCGACGGTGTGGAGAATGTCCGTTGAAGTGAGATGTCCGTCTGGCTGGAGCAGCATCTTCAGCGGATAAGCCATGTGCAGAAGACCCAGCCGGCCGGTCGCATCGAACGCGTCCAGGCCGGCGGCGTGTCCAGTGCATTGCGCCAGGAGCGAGTTGGGCGGGATGTCCTTGGTGCCGCTGGTGGCGTGGTAGCTGATTTCCTTCGCCGCCTGTTCGAGGCTCCAACTCCGCAGGGCCAGGAAGTAGGTGGCGACGAGTTGATCGTCGATCACCGGAGGTGGCTTGGCCGCGAGGCGTTCGGCGATGACCTGTCTCAGGCGTACTTCGCGCGCGTCGGCGTCGTGCCAGAACAGGCTGAGCGTGGCAGGGTCGAGCGAGTTCACAGAGTTTGCTGGGAGAATAGAAGTGAGGGGGCACGCGTCAATTGCGGATTGCGGATTGCGGATTTGGGATGCGGGATGCGGGATGCGGGATGCAGGATGCAGCAACTGCGCTGATTCGCGGTGAACTTGAATCGCGCGCCGCGCGCCACGCATCACCCGTCACGTGTCGCGTTTCGCGGATCCCGCGTCCCGCGTCTCCCATCCTGCATCCTGCATCCCGCATCCCAAATCCCGCATCCCGCATCCCCCATCCCGCATCCCGCATCCCGCATCCCGCATCCCGCATCCCGCATCCCCC
>WNGF01000826.1_pt1 | contig 47326 bp, 34 predicted proteins | sample 5400641 | NCBI WGS metagenome assembly WNGF01 (sample SAMN13153371, study PRJNA577476) | soil metagenome | isolation source: 80 cm soil or saprolite under grassland replicate 2 | place: USA:California | collected 2016-06-15 | reverse complement strand
GTGGTCTCGCTCTGGCCGGGCGTGCCGTTGAGCACGCCGCTGGGCCGCCATTGCGCCTTGGTGTCCCAGGCACTGGCTTGAGCCCCCTCGTTCACGACCACCAGGGAGAAACCGAAGCCATCGGTGATGGGATACCAGCTGTCCTCGTAATGGAAATCCAGGATCGGCTCGCGCACGGACCCTTCCAGCACGATCCGTTCGCCACCATTGTCCAGCCGGCCCGTATACTGGCCGAGGACGAGAGGTCCGGAGCCGTAGCGGGACTGGAACGCCGCGGTATCGGCGACGACGACACCACTCTGCCCCGCGGCCAGCGTCATGTTGGGGAATTCGAACTGGACGCCGTCGCTCAACCGGAACCGTTGCAAGTTCAGCGGCGTGGTTCCGATGTTCTTGACTTCGATATATTCGAAGTTATCCGCGTCATTGGTGTTGCCCGCTGGCGGCGGAGCCGGGTGAAACATCAGCTCGGTGATGCGCAAGGGCGGCACGGCCGTGTAAAAGGTGTCTGCCGCCGGCGGGCTCCAGGTGTTGTACCAGGAGCCGCCCCGTTTCGGGGCCGGTGATGCTGAGCTGGAAGCCGCTGGGCACCAAACCGCCCTGCCCGAGCAGGAACGGCGCCGGGGTGAATTGCCCGTCAATCCAGAGAAAGCGCCCCATGGTCCACTTCTTCATTTGTCCGATGATGCTGTTGGTCGTGGTCGTGTTGCCCAGGTAATTGGTGGGATGAACGAAATCCACATCGCGCTGATTGACGTCCGCGGTTCCGTCCGGGTTGGGCCAGATATAGACGCCCACGACTTGCGATCGATATTTGCCAAAGAGATCTCGACCCTGAGCTTCGTTCAGCATGGTGGACAGCTCGTCGATTCGCGCCAGCATGTTGGATCCGTTGAGAATGTTGGTGCGCAGGACGCCCCAGCGGTCTGCGGCCTTTTGCAAGAAATCGGGGTCCCCGCCCGGTCCGGGGACACCGACCAGCAAGGTCGGATTGCCATTGATGAGGCGGCGCAGCCAAATGTGCTCGTTGGCCGTCATGCCCTGATCCTGCTCCTCGTAATACCAGACATTGGTCGTTCCGCCGCGCAGGTAATTGGCGTTGCCGAAAGACAGGTTCCAGTCCCAGACCGGTCCTTCCTGGACCTTCCCGTTTCGGTCCTTGGTAAAATAGGCGCTCAGGCGGTAGCCGTCGATTTGCTTGGTGAATTCGACCAGCCAATGGAAATCAACAAACGAATCAACATCCAGATAGTAAGAGTAATGATTGGTGCCGGTGAGGGAGAGCCAGTTGGTCGCGTAGAGCGCCTTCTCCATCTGATTCAGATAGTTTCTCAAATAATTGAGCTGATTGGTCCCGGCCGCAGTCAGGGCTCCGGACACCGGAATCGTCCGAAGCTGGTTCGGCTTCGGTTCGTGAAATTTCAAGGCCTCGGCCGGAAACCCACCGCCCCCGGCGGTACTGAAGTTGAGATCGCCGGTGCTGTCCTTGTCCTTCTTGAAAATATAGCCGCCGGTAACGGCCGGCTCGTTTGTGGCATAAGGAGTTATCTCCTTGATATTGACCCGGTCTTCGGTTTGCTTGATGGTCTCGAGCAAGACTTCGACCCCGTAATAATCCGCCGTGTAGTTGAGCCTTCCGCCGCCCGTATCGACGAATGTCTGAATCGGAAGGCATGCCGAGCAGGGGCACCTTCAGATCGTTGCCCAACTCGTCGTGGATTTCGATCCGGATCGGCTTTTTGGGGAAACCTGCGGACGTTTGCCCATAGATCTCGAATCCCGCCAGGCCTTGAAAATCAGGCTTGGATTGGATGGAACTGCGCCCGCGAAACGTATCGATCACGACCAGCGTCCCCTCGACTCGGTTACCTCCCGGAGGCACGTCCGCGGGGATCGGCCGCCCGCTCGTGTTAATAATCAGCAAGGGCAGGTTGGAGTCAAAGGCGCTGGTCGTGCCATCCAGGAACAGGAAGTTCTTCGCCACCACCTTGCTTGGGAACAGGCCCGTCCCGGCGTCGGGAAAAACCCGCGCCTTGATCGTGACATTGGTGCCGAAGGTGATTGGTCCGGTGTAGATCGGCGAGTTGTTCGTCGGCACCGTGCCGTTGAGGGTGTAGCGGATCGTCCCGAAAGGCGCGGTGATGCTCAGAGTCAGCGAAGCGTTCGTGTAAACGCCGGTCTCCAGCGAGAAGACAGGCTCCGGAGTCAGGCTCGGACCGCTGGCCACGTTGGCGGCGCCTGGAGTGGGAGTGGGGAAATAGCCGAGGAGATTCGGATCAACCCGGTCGCGCCCGTACGAGATGTCGGTTTGCTGCGCCGGATAAGGGTTGAAGGCCGAGACGACATTGGTCTGCGGATTAACCAGCGCCAGGTAACCGCCCTCCTTGGCCAGCTTGAAATTGGTGTGGAGCGGCGCCGCCGGATTGGTCCGGTCATTCCCGGACGCCCAGACCAGCAAATACTTGCCGGCGGCGAGAAAGACGCTGGGCACGCGCCATTTCACCCGGTTGGTCGATGTATCGGTCAAGAACCAGCCACCCAGGTTCGCGTCCTCCGGGCCGGGGTTGTAGATCTCCAGCCAGTCCGAACGGGCTCCGTCTTCGTCTTTGATCCCATTGCCGTTGTCCGCCAGTAATTCTGAAAGGATCAACATCGTCGAGACGGTGTTCGGATCGAGGGTGTAGGCCCAGCTTCCGCCGGCAAAAGGATTCGGTGGGCTGGCCAGGTCGGTGATGCCGTGATTGGGCGCCCAGGCCACGCTGACCGCGCCAGTCGGCGGTTGGGGGAAGTAGAACACATACTCTCGGGGCGAAACCATCAGCAAGTTGGTGGCGGCCGCGCCGTTGATCAAGAGGTCGGAGGCGTCCACCCCCGTGACATTGTCGGCGAAAACCGTGTCGATGAACGTCAACGCTCTCACGGACGTATTGGTCGTCGGGTCGACACCGAGCAGCACCGGCCCCTGGCCTTCCGCAGGAGTCAGCCATGACAGGAGCGCCACAAGAGCGAGCCAACCGAACTTGATTTTGGTTTGCATGTTTACGTGAGGGAATTGGAGGTTATGCGAAGGTGGCTAGTTCCGCACTGGAGGCAATCTGACGGTGACCCGGGTGACCCAGCAAGCAACTCGACCCCACCCGATGTGCCGTCGAGGATCGCCTCGACCGGAGGAGAGAGCACAACTTCATAGTACAACCCGTAAGCCACATCTTTCTTGCCACAGCGGGTACGGAATAACTTATATCACAAAGCGTGGACGCAAGACAACCGAATTCGGACGACGGTCCAACGCCTTTTCTTGTCGTCAGAATTCGACGGTCGGGTCAAAGATAGACCATGGCTGGCGTGGATCTGAGTGGCTTGAAGATTCTGGTGATCGAGGATGACTCGGTGTTGCGTAAACGCGTCGGCGCCCGGCTGGAAGCCCTGGGGGCCGAGGTCGTTGGGGTCGACGCTTTGGAGCCTGGCCGGCAAATGCTGGGGGATCGGAATTTTGATTTCGCCTTCCTCGATGTCAACCTGCCCGACGGCCTGGGCACCGACCTGCTCAAAGAGAGAGTCTTCCCCGCAACCACCGGCGTGATCATCATCACGGCCCACGGGGGCGTGGCCGGCGCCGTGGAGGCCATGCGTCTGGGAGCGGTCGATTATCTGGTGAAGCCGTTCGACGTGTCGGAGTTGGGGGTGGCCATCGAGCGGGCCCAGGCCGCCCGCTGGGCGGCGCGCCTGGGCGAGCACCAGCGCGATGAGGAATCGGAAGGATTGTTCTTCGGCGCGTCGCTCGCCCCGCTCCAGGCGCAATTGCAGAGGATTCTCGAAGCCGACCAGCGCATGATGACCAATCTGCCGCCGGTCTTGATCGAAGGCGAAACGGGCACCGGCAAGACCACCTTCGCCCGCTGGCTGCACCAGCGCGGTCCGCGGGCCCAGCGACCGCTCGTCGAAGTGAATTGTTCGGCCCTGGCGGAGAGCCTGGCCGAATCGGAGCTGTTCGGCCACGAGCGAGGGGCGTTCACCGACGCGAGGACCACGCGGCTCGGTTTGTTCGAGGCCGCCGGTGGCGGGACGCTCTTTCTGGATGAACTGCCCAGCCTGGCCCCCGGGTTGCAGGCCAAGGTGCTCAAAGCCATCGAAGACCGGACCATCCGGCGCGTGGGCGGCACCAAGTCCCTCGCCGTCGATGTCCGGATCGTGGCCGCGACCAATCGGAAATTGCGCGAACTCGTCAGCCAGGGGCAGTTTCGGGAAGACTTGTATCACCGGCTCGATTTGTATCGGCTGCACGTGCCGCCACTGCGGGAACGAGGCGAAGACATTCTCAAGCTCGCCGAAAGCAAGATCGAGCGGCTTTGCCGTCGCCACCGCTTGCCGCAAAAAAAAATCACCCTGCTCGGCCGGCGACGTCTCCTGGGTTACCACTGGCCCGGGAACGTGCGGGAGCTGGCCCATGAACTCGAGCGGGCGATCGTTTTCGAAGATGGCAACGAACTGAGCTTTCCTCAACTCGGCCCGGGCTCGGATCCGCCTGCGGACGAACCTCCGCCCAAGTCGGACTGGCTCAACCTGGAGTTTGACTTCGCGGGGTTTTCGTTGGAGGCGGCGATCGACCGGTTCCTCGAGTTGGCGCTGCAACGAGCGGGGGGCAACGTGTCGGCCGCCGCCCGGCTGTTGGGTGTGCCCCGGGACTACGTTCGCTATCGGCTCTACGGTTCGCGGACGAAGAAGGACGGACCGGAGGCTGGGCATTAGTTCCAATAATCGACCAAACTCAGGCTTGAACTGCCGGCTCGATTGGGAAAGAATGCCCAATGGCAGCCCGGTAAACCGGGTGACATCGGCCAACGGATGGCGAAGCGCTTGAACGGGAAGCGCCAAACGAACGGAATGGCAATCTGGCATGAAGTTTGCCGACAATCTGGCTGGCACATGGATGTAGCCTCGAGTTAAACTGGGCAGGCATGGCCGGAAAGTAAGCTTCTATGAAGAGTCGCCTCATCATCGGCATGCTCAGCGGGATGCTCCTGGCCCTGTCCGGCCGCTGTGTTTTCAGTCAGACCCCGTCAGGACCTCCGGCCAACCCGCCGATCAACAACCGCCCAGTCCTGGTGCAACCCACCCCGGCGACGGATCGCCCGGACCTGCCCAAGCGGCCGGAACGGCCCCAGGTCGCCGGTCAACCCATGCAAACTCAGCAAATGAAAGACCTGGTCCGCGATTTTCAAACGGCGCGCCAGGCCTTCCTCAAGCAGCAGCAGGATTTGAATCGCCAACTCAAGACCGCCAACGATGCGCAGCGCGCCGTCATCCGCGCCCAGCTAAAGCAGAATCTTCAACAATGGACGGAGCAACAAAGGGCGCAAATCCAGGATGTGATCGCCCAAGCCCGCGAAATGCGCTCGAACTTGCGCGACGTGATTGACGCTGGCAAGCATGAGGGCCGCTCCAAATAATCCGCGGGCCCAACGGATGGATTGCGGATTGCGGATTGCGGATCGCGGATTTTCAGACTCACTGCCTCTCGGCTCAACAAGTATCATTTCTCCTGGCCATGCCGGCCGCCAGACCGTCTGGCCGTGTTGGTTTACCTCCTGACCACACCTTCCCTGCCGAAAAACCGTGCCCAGGGATTCCTCATTGCTCATCCCCATTCCGTCTCCTTCCAACCACCACAAATGAACAATGTCCATTAAACTTCGAACTTTGAACCTCGAACTTCGAACTTTGAACTTTGAACTTTGAACTTTGAACTTTGAACTTTGAACTTTGAACTTCGAACTTTGAACTTTGAACTTTGAACCTTGAACCTTGAACCTTGAACCTTGAACTTCGAGCCTTGAACTTTGAACTTTGAACAACCAGCGGCCGCCAAACACATCCGTCTTGCCCAAGCTGTTTGGCTCTTAGCCGCTGGTTGCCTGCCCTACGCCGCTTCCGCTGGCTCGACCGACGGAGCAACCAACGAATTTATTCCCGAATTGCCGAAACTGTGGGTGCGCGACATCGAGTTGCGCGCCGCGGTTGGATACAAGGACAACCTGTTGCTGAGCCATACCGCGACGGAGCGAAGCGTTTTGATCGGCAGCGGAGCCGATGTCACGATCGCGCGTCTGCCCCTGGATGGAAAGCACCTCAACTTGCTCTTGAGCGTGGACGACACGCGCTATGTGCAGGGCCAAACCGTGAACCACGAAGACCTGGCGGTGGCCGTCGGGCAGGTCAAGCTGGATCTGAACCCGGCCTGGCGGGTGGGGCTGGACCTGCGCTACGTCTATCAGGATCAAGTGGTCGATACCTCCATCACCGAAGCCAACCTGGAAGCCACCCTCGTGCGAGGCCACGGCCTGGCGGTGTTGCCCAATCTGCTCTGGAGTTTCTCCGCCCAGGCCTGGCTGGAACTGGCCGGCACAGCCCAGCGCCAGTATTACCGGAGCCCCCTCGACAGTTATTGGGAAGGCGGTCCGAAGCTGACACTCGGCCACGACTATGGCTACCAGTCCTCTCTCACTCTCAGTTACTCCTGGAACCACCGTCTCCACGACACGCGTGAGGAAGTTTCTCTCAGCGGCACCAATCAGCCCGGTACATCCTTGCAGTTCTTCCAGCAGGAAGTCGAACTGGCCTGGCGCCACAATTGGGACGCGCAACGCCGTTGGCGCGCGACCACCCGTCTGGGCTTCCAACGCAACCAGGACAACGGACCGGGCTTTTACGATTACCAGCGGTACCTGGCCGCCGAACAACTCCGCTGCGTCGCAGCAACGTGGGAGTTAAAAGCGCAGGGTCGTCTGGCTTACTATCGCTTCGACCACCAGCGGGCCAGCGACACCCACCCCGGCTTTCGCCGCAAGGCAATCGTCAGTCTCAGCGTGCGCGGAGAAAAGAAAGTATGGCGGGAACTCAAGTTGTTTGCAGAATACGAGCGCGAGCAGTCGCTCTCCAACCGCACCATCGACGAGTATCAGGCGAACCGGGTGGCGGGCGGGGTGAGCTGGGAATTCTAATCTGGATGAAGGCCCGCGCTTCGAGCATTATCCCGGCCGTGCCGATGGTCCGGAAGGGCACAACCGTCTCGCGATGGAAACCATTCGACGAGTTCAACAGAGGCTCCTGCGCTCCCGGCGGCTTCCCGCCCTGGGGATTGCTCTCACCTTGCTTATTCTGGCCGGGATCATCTCCCTGGGCATGCTGCAATTGCGCCAGAAAATCCGCGCCCAGATCCTCAGCCGCGACGCAGACATCCTCCACGGCGTCGCCCAGATGGTCCAGGTCAACAAGGAGACCGACAAGGAGTTGGGCGGACAGATCGAGAATTTGCCCGACCAGTTTGCCGTTGCGCTGCAAGTATCCCAGCTCAACCAGTTCAATGGTGTCATCGCCACCCGGGTTTTCGAAACCAACGGCCGATTTGCCGCCGCCTTGCCCGCGCACGTCGCCGAGGCATCCCTGGCGCCGGGCGACTTGTCGGAATTGGAGCGATTGCGCCCCGTCGGTCGTTTCCATGCCAAGGCCCGGATTGCGGCGCTGTTCTTGCCTGGCACCACTGCGCTGGCCACGCGCACCCAAACTGCCCCGCTGCTCGAAGTGCTCATCCCGCTCCATCGGCAGGAACCGCCCGCCCTGCTTGGCGTCGTGCAATTCCTCATCGACGGCCGGAATGTCGCCGCGCAGTTCTCCGCGTTGGATCGCAACCTTTTCGTGGAAGCTGGGCTCGCCTTCGGCGCGGGCAGCCTCATCATCGTGACGGCCTTGGGCTGGGCCTTCCGCCGCTTGCAACGCGCCGGCCAACTGCTGGTCGAACGCACCGAGCGACTGCTGCGCGCCAACCAAGAATTGGCCCTTTCCGCCAAGACCTCCGCGGTCGGCGCCATCACCGCCCACCTCGTGCACGGCTTGAGCAGCCCGTTATCCGGCCTGGAAGATTTGGTCGCCAACCGCGGCCGGGATGCGGTGGCCGAGGCGGACTGGCAGGATGCCGTCACCTCGGCGCGCCAGATGCAGAACCTGATCAGCGAAGTCGTCCGTGTCCTGGGTGAAGAACACGGCGTCGACCGCTACGAAGTTTCCCTGGCCGAACTGTCCGAATTGCTGGGCCAGAAGACGCGGGCCGCCGCCGCTTTGGCCGGAGTCGAATTCCAAACCAGTGTCCAGGCCGAGGGCCTCCTGCCCAACCGGGAAGCCAACCTGGTGCTCCTCGTCCTGGAAAACCTCCTCCGCAACGCCTTGCAGGCCACGCCCCGCGGACGGGCCTTCCGATTACTGATCCTCCCGGCGGAAAACACCGTGGACTTCGAGGTGCACGACGAGGGGACCGGGGTGCCCCCGGAACTCCAGCCGAAATTGTTTGTTCCCTGCTGCTCGACCAAGCGCGGCGGGCACGGCATCGGACTGGCCATCTGCAAACAACTGGCCAACCACCTGGAGGCGGTCCTGGAACTGAAGCGCAGTTCCCTGCAAGGGGCGGTCTTTGTCCTGCGCCTGCCCCGCCGCCGATTTAGTGCGCAAATGAAGCTCGATTCGGAAAGCCAGGTCAGCTAGGGTAGCCAGGTCCGTGTCAGCCGCCAGCCCTAGTAACCGATCTGTCTCGCCGCGTTTCAGAGCCGTGAGTCGCAGCTGGACTCGGCTTTTGCCTCTGGCGATTTTGGTCACGGTCATCTCCTCCATGGCCAGTCCGCTCCCGACGCGCTGGCGCTGGTCGAACCCGCCCCAGGTTGGCGGAAACATTTTCGACATGGCTTACGGCCTGGGTCTGACCGTCGCCGTCGCCGAACGCGGCCAGATTTACACCAGCGACGACCTGGTGCTCTGGGAACCGCGCGACAGCCATGTCACCAACTCGCTGCGGGCCGTGACCTTCTTCGGTCCCCGCATCGTCATCACCGGCGAGAGCGGCGCCGTCCTCTACGCCGATTCATTGCAGGACTTTCACTTCGTTTCGCTCAACACTTCAGACTGGTTGGAAAGCGTGGCCGCGTCTCCCGACCTCGTCGTGGCCGTGGGCGACAACGGGGCGATTTACACCAGCAGCACCGCGGCGGCCTGGACGCGGCAGTCCAGCAGCATTGTCAACTGGCTCACCGGGGTGGCCTGGGGACAGGCCTTGTTCGTCACCGTGGGCGACCACGGACTCATCGCCACAAGCCCCAACGGCACCAATTGGACCAAACGCAGCAGCGGCACAACGCGTAACTTGAAACGGGTCGCCTCAGTCAATGGCGAATTCTGGGTCCTGGGCGAAGGCGGCCTGATTCTCAGCAGCCCCAACGGCGTGAATTGGATGCCGCTCAACAGCGGCGCCACCAACACCCTCTTCGGAACCGATGGCACGACGGACTACCAGGTCGCCGTCGGAGAGAGCGAAGTCCGCTTGCACAATAACAGCGCCCTCTGGACCGATGCGATTAACGGGACGAACGGTTTCGCCGCTCCGCTCTGGACTTATTACAACGCGCTCTGGGAAGGCAGCCTGTTCTTCCTCTCCGGCCGATCCGGCATGAGGGTCGAGGGCTTTCAAACCAACTCGACTGCTTCGTTCCTCTGGGTGGACCGCTCCCGGCCCATCCGCAACTGGCTCTGGGAACTCCAGCGCACGCCCGAATTTTACGTCACTGTCGGCTACCGCGGCACGGTCATGACCAGCGTCGACGGCATCGACTGGAACCTCGAACTGGTGCCCGACTCGGTCACCAACTCCACTTTGCTCGGGGTCGGCGGCACGTCGAATCTGCTGCTCGCCGTCGGCGAATGCGGCCGCGTCATCCTCAGCCCAAACACCTATACCAACCTGGTCCTGACCAATTCCGACGGCACGTTGGAGACGAATGCCGTGAGCACCCTCGGCATCTTCTGGAACGCCATCCCGCCGCCAACCACCAATGATTTGCAAGGCGTCGCCGTCTTTGGCGACAAGTTCGTTCTCACCGGAGACCTCGGCACCGTGCTGAGCAGTTCCGACGGAACCAATTGGACCAAGCAGACGACACCCACCGCGCGTTTTCTTACCGGGGTGGCTTCCTTCCCCGGCGGGTTGGTGGCCGTCGGACAGGGGGGCACGCTCCTGACCAGCCCCGACGGTGTCACCTGGACGAATCAGTCGACCAGGACCACCAACTGGCTTTATCGGGTGCGCTACCTCGGGGGTAAGCTGATCGTCGTCGGCCAGAACGGGACCATCCTCACCAGCGAAGACGGCCTCAACTGGACACAGCAAGATGCCCGGACCGCGCGCTGGCTCAATGACGTGACCCTGCTCGACGATACTTATTACGTCGTCGGCACCCAAGGGGCCCTCCTCGTCAGCACCAACGCCGCCAATTGGCTCTACCTCGGCACGATCACGGAAAAGTCCCTCTATGGCGCGGCTTGCCACGGCGGCCAACTGGTCGCCGCCGGCGTGGAAGGAGCCATCGTCCGCAGCCAGGTCATCCCGGACCTCACTCCCGTGCATTTCCTGAATTTCTCCCGACGCGACGGGCAAAACGCTTTTCTCATGGCCGGCAAACCAGACCAGCGCTTTACCCTCGACGAAACCTTTTCCCTCACCAACTGGACTCCGGGTCTGCTCCTGGAGTTCCTCGACAGCTCAGGAACGTTGCTCCTGCTCGAACCCATCGGCACAAACCCGCCGCCCACGGAATTCTTCCGAGCCACCAATGTGCCTTGAAGAGTTCAAAGTTCGGAGTTCGGAGTTCAAAGTTCAAAGTTCAAAGTTCAAGGTTCAAGCCTTCAGCTCCAACTTTGAACTTTGAACTTTGAACTATTGTGCTTCGACGCGATAGAATCGCTGCGTCACGAGACTGTTCGCGTCTCGGATTGTCACGACCAATCCTTTTCCCGTCAGGTTGGTCAGCGTCTGCCAGTTGGCCCCAGGCCATGAGTCGCTCAATGCCACGCTGTAATGGCGCCCGGACTCGGCCGCGAAGGAAAAGGAGAAGTCAGTTCCGCTCCGGGCCGGACTGAGAATCACGACGGCGGCGGGGAGAGTCTTTACCATGATGTTGACGGCATTGGTGGCCCTGGCGCCCAAGTCATCCGTGGCCACGGCCCAGAGAGTGTAATTGCCCTCCGGCAGGCCGCTCACGGGCACGCGGTAGGGGCTGGCCGGGCTCACGCCGAGGGAACTGGCACCATTGAAGAACTCCACTTGCTGCACTTGTCCATCGTGATCCCACGCGGCGACTTCGAACGTAAACGAGGCCGGCGGCGTCAGGATGGCGCCATTGGTCGGGTTCATGAACTGCACGATGGGCGGCAGGTTGCCCGCCGAATTCACCACGAGCGTGGCCGCTTGGAGTGTGACGTTGCCGTAGTCCACGTCGAACAGTCTCAGCGAACGGTATCGGACGATGAGCTTCTGACCCGGCGACGCGGCGGCGTAGGTCAACCTATAGACGGCGTAGGCATTGCCGAAACGGCTGCTGAGCGTGGCATCGGTGTAGGAAGGGGCACTGAAATCACTCAGCCATGACTGGAAAGTCCCCTGCGCCCCGTAGAGCCCGACATAGACTTTGAGGGTCCGTGAGGTGGTATCGGCCGGAACCGAGAGTTCGAACCCGTCGTTTGTTCCTCCCAGAAACACGCCGGTGGTCGTCTGGTTCGTTTCGAGGATGGGCCAGCCATCCGTCCAGGTATAGCCGGTGTAGTTGTCGGCGTAGCGTTGCACCAGGTTGGTCCCGGGCCTGGTGGAGTCGCCGATTTGCGGGACCACGTTGCCCTTGTGGTTGAACAGGCTGTTGGACGACGCCCCCCAATGCGCCCAGTCGCGCAATCCTTCCATGGTCAGGTTCACCGTTCTCGGCAGGTCGGGGGGCACCGTGATGCTTCCTTCCATGCTGCCTCCCGGCCCATTCACAAAAAGTTCCACCGGACTCGAAGTCGAGATCGCGTCCTGGTTGTCCTTCGTCCGGGCGGTCAGCACGTAAATGCCGGCGGGAACGTTCGTCCAAGTGTAACTGTAGGGACTGCTGGCGCTTTCGCCCAACTTGAGGCCATTGACGAAGAACTCCACGTTTACGATCGTTCCGTCCAAATCGTTCGCCGTGGCCGTGAGCGTCAGGTTGCCACCGGCCGGAAAATTGTTGTTCCCGGGCAGACCCGTCAAGGCGACGAAAGGCGGGTTATTGGCCGTGGAAGAGGTCAAGGCGGCGGCTTGCAGCGTGACATTGCCATCGGGTCCACTGGAGCTTTCCAGACTCCAGCGCACAATCAATTTTTGCCCGGTGTTCCCGGCCGCGTAAGTGATCGTGTAAACGCCGCTCGGCCCGTTCCCGCGGTTGTTGGACAATGATTTGTCGACGTAGCCCGGGGCGCTGTCGTCACTCAAATACGCCTCGAACTGGCCGCGCGCAGAAAATGCCCCCACATAAACCTGCAACGTCCGCGTCGCCGGGTCGGCCGGTGCGGTGATTTGAAACCCGGTGCCGACGGGCGGAAGGCGGTAGAGCCACACCCCGGTGGTGGTGTTGGTCACCGCCGCGGTCGGCGTGCCGTCACTCCAGCTATACCCGTTGGCGTTGTCCGAGAACTGAAACAGGTAGGAAAGACCGTTGGTGGCGTCCAGTTGAGTGAAATCACTGATCTGCGCCACCACCCCGGCTTTGCGGTCCAGGCTCGACTCCGTGTAGAGGCCCCAGTGCACCCAGTCGATCTCGCCCTGGCTGGTGAGATCGACCGCGCTCCCGGGAACGATGCTGGCAAACACCCCGGTCAGAATTGGACCGGGCCCGATCACGGCCGCTCCCGGCGCGGGCAGGGAAAACATCAGAGCCAATCCCAGCAGCCGGATCCGCCACACCCCACTTTCAAACAACCCTTGCATAATTCCACGTCAACTTCCCGAGCGCTCGCTCGACAGATCAAACGCTATGACAAACTCATCCTCGCACACACAGCGGTAATGGGAGCGCAAATGCCGCGTGAACTCCCCATAATGCCGCAGCCACCAGAAAGTGGTCCAGACGAACACGACCAGGCTGGCCCCCGTTGCCCGGAGGCGCTCCAGCTCCCCAATCGCCGAAACGTCATCCGCCGGCGCTCCCCAATATTGTCCATCCTTCTCCAGGAACGGCAGGACCTGCCCCGGCGGCAAGCTGCCGCGAAACTGTTCCTCGTCCACCAGGATGAGCTTTTCCACACGGGACAAGAGCCGAAGGATTTCTTCGCGCGCGCATCGCAGGCGCCGCCCATCCTCCTCGAGCGGTTGACGCGGGGGAGTGCATTCGAGTTTGGGCACACCGGGCTTGGCCAGCACGGCGAGCAAAGTCGCCCCGTCCACCGTCTGCACCACCGCCCCCGGGATTGTCCGGAAGTCTTCCTCGCTCCAAAGGCTGCGGTGCCGTTCCAGTTCATTGCCGCAAAGGTCAGGCTGCTGGGTCTCGAATTTCGGCGTGGTCGCCAGCACGGCCTTGTTGGCTCGCGCGAAGGCGTCACTTAACAATCTCATCCCGGCCTCTTTCTCAAAGTGCTCCAGGATGTCCCCCAGGAAGATCAGATCGTAATTCGTCAGCTTCGGCATCAGCAGGGCGGCGTCGCCCAGGTGAATCTGGTCGTAGAGGTACCCGTGCATCGGGGTCAGGTACGCCGGGTGACCTTCGATGCCGTCGATGCGAACGCGCCAGTTCTTGCGCTCGTATCGTGCCGGGTCGTGCTCGGCTTCGAGGATGTCGGTGTATTCGCGGAAAAGATGGCCCCATTTGCCGAAGCCTACCCCCACGTCGAGGATGGACTGCGGCTTGAGCTGCCGGATCAAGTGAATCACGGTCGGGATGGTGTTCGGGCGGCTGCTGGGCATACGACGTCTTTCTCCGCTCGTTACGATTCAAGTCGAAACACGATCAATCGCTCGTGCTCCGCCACGCAGGGGAAACGTGTCCGGAGATGACGGTGAAATTCCCGGTAATGCTCCAGCCACCAAAACGTCGACCAGGCGAAGACGATGTACTGCGCTCCGGCCAGGCGCAAACGGTCCAGTTCGCGAATCGCCGTTTCATCGTCGGCGGGTGGCCCCCAAAACTGGCCGGCCCGCTCCAGGAACGGAATCACTTGATGGCCCGCGAAGGCGCGCACCACTCCCCACTGCCCATCGTCCACCAGGATGAAACTGGTTCCCGCCGGGATGAGATCGAGGATCTCCGCCGTGGCCCGTCCCAACTGCTCGGTCCAGTCGGGCGCCGGCCGGCTCGTGGCGGCCGCGGGCGTAAACTTCTCCCGCCAGTCGCGTTCCGCTTCGCGGAGCGGCGCCGACAACTCGCGCGCCCCGATGAAAAGTTTCTGTTGCTTGTCCTCGATTTTCTCAGGCAACGGGAAGAGGGCACACTGCAGGCCGGCCTCGGCGTAGAGCTTGGCGAAATCGTGCACCCACACATGCTCCGGCGTGGGCCAGGGCCACTCCTCGCTCCAATCAATGTTCACGAGATGTGACGCGCTGGCCGCCAGCTTGCGGAACAAACCCACCACTACTTCCGGCGGATGGTGGAGAAACACCTCGATGGACATGACCGTGTCGCAAGCGCCTCCCGGAAACGGCGCGTCGGAATAAAAGTCGTAAGGCTCGAAGCGCACATTCGCACAGCCAGCGCAATAGCGGCGCGCATTGGCCAGTTGGTCCGGGCTGAGATCCAGCGCGGTGATCTCGGCCTCCGGCCAGGTCTCGGCGAGCCGCTTGGTGATGCGCCCGAAGCCGCAACCGATTTCCAGAACCCGCCCCATCGGCACGGCGCTGCGCTGGAGCGCATCGATGAGAAACTGTTCCTGCAACCGGTGAAACTCCGGTGGCGTGCGTCTCTCCTGCATATAGCCCTGGCCCCGCTGGCGCCAGTAGTCGTTGACGTTGAATTCGCTCTTCATAAGGGGTCAACCTTTCGCCTGGTCGAAGACGCGCCGGCTCGTCCGATACAATTCGACCAGTTGCGCGTTACGTTGGCCGATGTCGTATTGATCCTCCACAAAGTTGCGCCCGCGCCGGCCCATCTCCGGCCACCGCTCGGGATGTCCCACCAAATCCTCCAGTCGTTGCGCCAGCGCTTCGACGTCACGCTCCGGCACAAGCATTCCCGATTGGCCCGCCAACAAGCCCTCGGGCAGGGCGCCATGTTCCGTCGCCACCACCGGCAACCCGCATGCTTGCGCCTCCTGCAGGAACAGTCCCTGGCCTTCCTGGTCACCGGCGACGTTCACGCTCGCCAGGACCGCCAGGTGCGCCTCCGCCAGCAGCGTTGTGATAAACGCGCTGTCCCGCGCCCCATGCAGTACCACCGTCTCACTCAACCCGAGTTCCTTCACCAGTTGCTCCAGCTTCTGCCGCAGCGGCCCGTCCCCAACCAGGTCGTAGCGGATCTCCGGCCGCCGCACGCGCAGCTTCGCCAGGGCGCGCAGGACATACTCGTGCCCCTTGACTTCCACCAACCGCGCCACCGTCAGGAGCCGCACCGGCTCGTCGGCCGAACGCGACCGCGCCCGGAAAGGAAACGACGCAAGATTCAGGCCCATGGGCAACCAATGCAACTTCGCCTCCGGGCAACCCAGTTGGGCGACCTGGGCGCGCGTGAATTGGCTGTTGACCGTGACGGCTTCCGCCGTGTCAAAGAGCCGCCGATACAAGCCCCTACCCTGCCGGCGGGGAAGCGTCGAGAAATCGTAGCCATGAAAACTGACGACCAACGGCGCCTGCCAGAGGTCGCGGGCGAAACGGAAACTGTTTCCGTTCGGACCGAAATGGGCGTGCAACACGTCGTAATGCCGCCGCCGGCCGGCCAGGCGCGAGAGGCGGTAGAGGGCGGAGAGACTGGTCGCTTGAAAGCCATATTCGGATTGGCGCAGCGCCTGGAACGTCAGCCGCGGCGCGACCGCCAGGCAATGCAGCAGATGCGGCACGGCCCGCGCCGCGCGCACCGAGTTGTGGACCGACCCGCTCGCCCCCGGGGTCCAGGTGCGCCCGGTCAGCGGCCACACCGGGATTTCCCACGGCGCGGTTTCCGGAGGCAGGTCCATGAAAACCGTGCGCTCCAGCAGGCGGTACTTCGCCACTTCCGGCTGCACGGCGACGCCCAAATCACCGCGAGTGTCCGCGTAAAGGTCCACTTCGTGGCCCAGGTCGAACAGACCGGTGACCTGGCGAAGGATGAAGGTCTCCGAGATCACCGGAAAGCAGCCGACAAACATCGCAATTCGCAGCGGTTGGTTCATGCTCGCGTCTCCAGCGGCGTGGTGCGAAAAACCTCGGCGTAGCGGCACTTGGCCGCCAGTTCGCCCCGGAATGCGTTCAAGCCGCGCACCGCCCGCTCGTAGTTGAACGCCCCGAGTTGCGAACGATAAGCGCGCAGCGCCTTTATTTTCCAACGCATCAACCCGCTGATGTTCTCGACGTGATCGTGCACGGCCAGGGGCGTCCAGACTTCGTAAGCCCGCAGCTCGGGAACCCGTGACTGGTCCGCCGAAAACGCCAGGCGCAGCAGAGGCAAGGCCGCCTGATGGTCCGGATGCCACTCCGCCTCGTGCGGCACGTAGATGAGCTGCGGTTCCTCGGCCACCAACAACGGGCGGAGCAATCGGACGCCGCCCTTGAGCGAGTCGCCGACAAACCAATCCGGCAATCGCAGGAAGTGCAGCTGGCGAATCCCGAGGATGTTCGCGGCCACTTTCGCCTCCTCCTCGCGCACCGCCCAGGCCTGCTCCCGCGGGAGCTCTTTCAAGCCAAGCTCGCCGGAAGTCAGAAACACCACGCTCACGCGGTCGCCCTGCCGGGCGTGCCGGCGCACCGCGCCGCCGCAACCAATCGTTTCGTCGTCGGGATGAGGAGCGATGACCAGGACATTCATGAGCCAGTCCGGGCAAGGGCCAGTTCATACGCGCGAACGTATTCGCGCGCCATGCGTTCGGCCGAAAAACGTTCCGCCGCCCGCTCTCGCACGCGGCGCCGGTCCAGGGCGAAGGCTGCCAGCACCGCCTTCGGCAGCTGCTCCATCCTCTCCGCCAGGCAGCCGGTGAGACCTTCTTCGACAATTTCAGGAACCGCGCCCACCCGCAGGGCGGCGACCGGCGTGCCACAGAGCATCGCCTCGACCAGCACCAGGCCAAACGCTTCCGGAAACTGAATCGGGTAAAGCAGCGCGCGAGCGCCCCCAAGCAACTGGTCGCGCGCCGCCCCGGAAACGAACCCGGCGTATTCCACGTTCCGTCCGTCCACCAGCGGCTTGACGTGCTCCCGGAAGTAGGCGTTTTCCGGTCCGGCCAGCACCAGGCGCAAGCCCAGCGCCCGGGCCGTGGCCACCGCGTGCAGCGGGCCTTTGCCCGAGACAAAGCGGCCGAGGTAGCAGAGGTAATCCTCCGGCTTTTCCCGCAGCCTGAACGCGGACACATCCACCCCGTGGGGAATCACGGCGAGCGGTTTCAGATCGGGATAAGCGCTCCACTGGTCCTGGGAGAGCCCGGTCACACACGCCTCGGGGTAAAGCCGCCAAAGCCGCGCCAGGTTGTCGTCCGGCACGATGTGCAGCGTGTGCACCAGCGGCGCGCGAACCAGGGGTCGCAACGGCAGGCCCCACAAGTAAGCGTGCATGTGCAACACGTCAAACTCCCCCGCATGTTCGGCGGCGCGGGCCAGGTTCACCCATTCGCAGAGCTGCCAGTCGTCAAACGTGCCCGGCGCACCATACGGGCCGGGCAAGGTCGCGACCAGTTTGCCGGCGGTGTCGGCCCCGGCAGTGCCGAAGACCGTCACGTCGTGGCCCAACCGGACCAGCTCGCGTGTCAGCAGCCAGAGCTGCGATTCCACGCTGCCGCCCGTCTCCCGGCGAACAGGTGCAGAAAGGGTTGAGACCTGGGCGATCCGCATATCAACTCATGGCGTCGTGCAGCAATGCAGGCAGCACGCGATCCGTGGAGAACGTTTCTTCGGCCAGGCGCCGGGCCGCGCGGCGGTGCCGCTCGTAATCGGCGTTGATGCAGGCGATGCCCCGGACGGCTTCGACCGGGTTGGTGAAGGTCACGATGCCTTCACCCGTGGCCACCCACTCCTGGAGGCCCGTGTCCTCGATCAGCACGGGCCGGCCCGAAGCCAGATAACACACACTGCGATCGCTGAACCACCCGCCGCGCATTTTCACATAGCCATTCTTGGGCACGCTGAATTCGGCGCGCGATTGCTGAATGAACTCGCGATAGCCCGCCGGCGTTCGGGATACGATTTCACCCGGCACAACTTCCCAGCCGTGGCGGGTGAGCACCTCCGGCTTGGTCCCCATTTGGGCGATGCGGAACTTCTGCGGCGTCAGGCACGGAAGATCGAGGAATTGCTCGAATTCCTTGTCGCGCTGTCCGTAGGAAATTCCCCCGTGCGTCACCTCTTTGAAGCCCTGCCAACGCATGACCGACGTGAAAAAAGCCGCCTCCCCCGCCGGCCATGGCCACTCCGGCAGAAAAACCGGCGGCACCGTTTTCAGCCACGGCCCGCCGGCCTCGGGGATCGGGCAGTCCGGGGCTCCGAGACGTTGGCCGTAAGTGAAGCGTCGTTCCGTGCGAGCCACCCCATCGATCCAACCCTGGTCGCCGTTGGCCAGCGTGATTTGGGTGAACCCCGGATCCACGTCGATAAAGGCGCGCCGGCGCGCGCCTTCGTATTCCTTGCGCCAGTTCCAGAAGGGCACCGCCCGCAGCATGAGCAAGTCCGCCGCGGCGCACACCTCGAGAAACCGTTCCAACGGCATGCCCAGGGAACGGTAGTTGTCGCGGTAAATCCAGCGGTCGCCGAAACCGAACGGGTCAAGACAAGCGTGCACATAAGCGGCCGGATAATCCAGTTCGTGCGTCCAATCCTCCGTTTCCCAAAGGTAGACCCAGGAGGAACGCCCGCAGTCTTCCAGGTAATAGACCTCATGGCCCAGCGCGCGGCAGCCCAGCAGGTATTGCAGGCTGGCCCAGGCTTGTCCGCCCAGGCCGGAGCGACCGATTGTCCCTGCCAGGATGATGATCATAACCCCGCGCGTTCCATCAGGCTGCCCACCACTTTCTCCGCCGCAAAATATTCCGCCGCGAGATCCCGCGCCGCCCGGCACTGGTTGGGATAATCGCTTTCGATGGCATCGACCGCCCGCAGGATGTCGTCCATGGTGCGGAAGCTGAACAAGCCCTTGCCCGTCGGCAGGTACTTGCTGAAGCCGGTCTCTTGCGTGATCACCGGCCGCCCGGCCGCCAGGTAGCAGACCGTGCGATCGCTGAACCAACCGGTGTTGGGGCGCACGTATTGGTCGCGCGCCACGGTGAACTCGCCGCGCGACTGCTGGATGTAACGCTTGTAGAGTTCGGCGTCGCGCGAAATCTCGATCGACCCGACCTGGCGCCAGCCATGACCGCGCAGACGCTGCTGCACGTCCCCGTCCACACTCGTCGCCAACTCGAAGCCCTGCGACGGCCGGCGTCGAGGCAGATCCAGAAATCGCTCGAACTCGCGATCTTTGGTCCAATACCACGTCTCCCCGCGCCACTCGAGGTTCTTCCCTTTGTTATGCCAGGTCGTGATCGTCGTGTAGGTCGACCCGCCGGTCGGGCCGCCCTGATCCCACAACTCGACCGCCACCGGCTGGCGGGTCGGCAGCCAGCGAAACTTCTCCACGGGCGTCTGGCAATCCGGCGCCCCGAGGTTCTCGCCAAAACTGAAATGCGCGTCGTGCGCCGCCAGCATCTCGATCATGCCACGGTCGCCGGAAGCAACTTTGACCTGGGAAGCGAACGGGTCGGACTCGACGTAGATGCGCCGTTTCACCCCCAGGTGCTCCTCGCGAATCTCCTGCGCGCCCGTCACGTTTAAAAACGCATCGGCCTCGCGGTAGAGTTGGAGAATCCGGGCTTCGCTCAGGCCATAACACCGGCCGTCGGGATAATTTCCGCGAAAGGCCCAGCGGTCGCCAAAACCATGCGCCTGGAGCACGGGCACGACCAGGTCCAGGTTGCCCGTCACGTCGGGACTGAACTCGTTCAGGCGCGGGTCATAAATCCAGCGTCCGGAATCCTCGATGTAATAAGGGTCGTAACCGAGCCGGCGCAGCCCAAGCAAATAGTGCAGAAACTGGTAGGTGACACCGGCCAGCGGGTACCAGAACAGGATGCCGAAGACGATGATCTTACCCTTGCCAGCCGGCGAGAAAGTCATGGGGTTGCCTTTCGTTGGGTTCAATACTCCGAATCACCCGCGCCGGGTTGCCGGCCACGACCGTGTAAGGGGCCACGTCCTGGGCCACGACGGAGCGGGCTCCGATCACCGCTCCATAGCCCACGCTCACCCCGGGCAGCACGCAGGAGTCAAAACCGATCCAGACGTTGTCGCTGATGTGAATGGGCCGGGCCGGCCCGTCCGCTTCCGCGCCAAGCGGCGCACCCGGACGCGCTCTCTCCAGCAGGCGGCTGCGCCGGATCGGGTCCAACGGCATGCGATAGGAATCCATGAACACCACGTTCCACGAAATCAGCGCATAGTCGCCCAACGTCACCTGGGCGTCGCAGATGATGCGCGCGCCGTTCACCAGGGAATAGGCGCCCACCCGGACGCGCCCGTTCGGACCGAGATCGAACATGGTGCCGAGATAGATCGAGGCGCCGCGGCCAATCTCCACCGCCCGGGCCTCCCGGCTGCGGAAGAGCAGGAAACTATAAGTCGTCTCCAGGTAGGCGGTCTCGTCCAGCACGACGTTTTCCGGCACGGTGCCAGGATACCAATCCCACTCGAGCTTGCGGTCGGTCGTCATCACACTTCTCCGATCACTTGGGCGGGATTGCCCAAGACGCGCGCGCGCGGCGGCACGTCCCGGGTCACGAGCGAACCCGGCTCGATGAACGCGCCTTCGCCCACGCGCACGCCCTTCAGGAGGGTGGCGTTGGGCCCAATCCAGACCCGGTCCTCGATGATGACCGGGCGTTTCACGATCTCCGGACGCGGCTGACCGCGGCCCAGCGGCGAGCAGGCGATGGCATCGGCAATGCGCTCGGCGGGCCCGATGGGGTGGAAGTCACTGTCCGAGATCGAAGCGTTCCAGCCGATCATGACGTATCGGCCGATGCGTAACTCGAGTTCGCACAACAGCAGGGCGTTGGTGAAATAACAGTAATCTCCAATCTCCACGCGACCGGCGGCCTCGAGGGCAAAATGCACTCCGTCCATCGTGCAGTGGGAGCCAACGACCAGCGCGCGCTCGGCTTTGCTGCGAAAACGCTTGAAGGACAGCTCACCGATCACCACGGTGCCGGCGCCCAGGATCACGTTCGGCGGCGGCGTTCCGTGAACCCAGTGGCCGGCCGTGGCATCGGGCGGAGTGCTCATCGGCCACCTCCATGGCCCTGCCCCACACCGCGCGAGCACGCGTAATCCGCAATCCGTAATCCGCAATCCGCAATCGGGAGCTTCATGGAAAATCAGCTGGGGTTCCCCGGCGGGGCTTGCTGAAACTGCAAAGCCTGCCAGCGGGCAAAGGTGCCGCCGGCGGCGAGCAGTTGCTCCGGCGTGCCGCTCTCGACGATCCGGCCTTCCTGCAACACGACGATCCGGTCCGCTCGTCGCACGGTGGAAAGCCGGTGCGCAATAATGAAGGTCGTCCGATCCCGGGTCAGGTGTTGCAGCGCCTCCATCAGACCCTGTTCCGTCTCGGCGTCCAGAGCGCTGGTCGGTTCATCCAAAATGAGAATCGGCGCGTCCTTGAGCAGCGCCCGCGCGATGGAGATCCGCTGCCGCTGCCCGACCGACAGCGTCGCGCCGCGCTCCCCGATCACGGTGCGATACCCTTCGGGCAGCCGGGCGATAAACTCGTGCGCGTGCGCGGCTCGGGACGCCGCTTCGATCTCCGCCAGGGCCGCCTGGGGACATCCATAGGCGATGTTCTCCGCGATCGTCAGCGGAAACAGCAGCGAATCCTGCAGGACAATGCCAATCTGGGTCCGCAGACTTTTCAACTGCACTTCACGCACATCGCGGCCATCGATGAGCAAGCGACCCGTCCATGGATCGAAAAATCTTGGAAGGAGGCTGACCAGCGTGCTCTTGCCTGCCCCGGTCGCGCCAACCAGCGCGATGGTCTCGCCGGACCGCACCTCCAGGTTGAGGTCTTGCAGGACCGGCCGATCGTGCTCATAGCCGAAAGTGATGTTTTCGAAGACCACCCGCCCGGCGATCCTCGGCAGGGAGACGGCCCCGGGCTGGTCTTCCACCTCGCGTTCGGCGTCGAGCACTTCGCGCACGCGCCGCGCGCTGCCCGCCGCCCCCTGCACGGTCGAGGTCGTGTACATGACCGCCTCCAGGGGCGCGTAGAGCGAGGCCAGATAAGAGAGAAACAACAGGATGGTGCCGATCGTAAAATTGCCTTCCAGCGCGAGCCGCGAGCCGAACCAAACAATCGCCGCGGTGCCCACTGCCGTGGAGAAGCCCATCAGGAGTTTGAAGCGCAGTTGCAGCCGGGTGAGCGAGAGGGTGCTCGCCAGCGTCTCCTCGGTCGCGCGCGCGAAGCGTTCTTCATTGAGTTTTTCGCGGCAGAACGTTTGCACCGCGGGGATGGCCGAGAAGGTCTGCTCCACCACTTCGTAGATGCGGCTTTCGACTTCCTGCTGGGCATAGCTGCCGTCGAGCATCGGTTGCGCGTAACGCCGAAACGCCAGGATCATGAACGGCACGACCGCCAGCGCCAGCAGCGTCAGCCCGGCGGACAGACGCCAAAGGATGAGGAACATCGCCGCCAGGCTCACCACGGATGACGCGGCCGGCAGCAACGCGTCGCGCAGGATCGTCGCGACACAGGCGCAGTCCGCCGTGACGCGGCGGATGTTGTCGCCGACCGAGCGGCGCGAGTGGAACCGGAGCGAGAGCTGTTGCAGTCGCGCGAAAACATCCGCCGCCAGGTCGTAGACCATGCGCTGGCCGATGCTGATGCCGGCGAAGGTTTGCGCCACACCCAGGGCCCACCCGGCCAGGAACAGCCCGACGGTCGCCCCGACCGTCCAGCCGACCAGGGCGAACGGCGTGTGCGGCCCGGGCAGCGCTTCGACCAGGTGCTGCACCCAGCCCGGCATCGCCTTGGACTGAAGCAGGTGATCGACCAGGAAGAGCATCGGCCACGGGCGGAGCACGTCCAGACCGACTTTGAGCAACAAGGTCACAATCACCAAGGCCAACCCAGGCCAGCGGCGCAGCGCGTAGCCCAGCACCCAGCGACAGAGCGCGAACAAACCGGCCTCGGGATGGGCGGAGTGGGCAGCCATGTTAACCGGCCAAGGTGGGTTCCGCCGGGCGCGGGCGATACTGGATTTCGTGCAGGTGCGCGTAGAACTCGCCCCGCGCGAGCAACTGGGCGTGCGTGCCGCTTTCGAGGATCTGCCCGTCCTTGAGCACGAGAATGCGGTCCGCCCGGCGCACCGTGGAGAGCCGATGGGCAATGAGGAGCGTGGTGCGCCCGACCATCAACCGTTCCAGAGCCTCCAGCAGGAGCGCTTCGGTCCCCGCATCGAGGGCGCTGGTCGGTTCGTCCAGAATCAGGATGGGGGCGTTCTTGAGCAGCGCGCGCGCGATGGACAGCCGCTGCCGTTCCCCGCCGGAAAGCGTGGCGCCGCGCTCGCCGATCACCGTGTCGTAGCCTTTGGGCAGACGTCTGATGAAGGAATGGGCGTTGGCCGCGCGCGCGGCCGTTTCGATCTCCTGGCGGCTCGCCTCCGATCGGCCATAGGCGATGTTTTCCGCTATGCTCAGCGGGAACAGAAACGGCTCTTGCAGCACGACCGCCACCTGCTGGCGCAGGCTCCACAGCTGCACCGTGCGCACGTCCTGGCCATCGACGCGGACGCACCCCTCCGACGGATCGAAAAAACGGGGCAGGAGATTGACGAGGGTGCTTTTGCCCACGCCGGTCGGGCCGACGATGGCGATGGTTTCGCCGGGCTTGGCCTCGAAGGAAACGCCCCGCAAGACCGGCTGGCCGGGTTCGTAGGCAAAAACGACACCCTCAAACGACACCCAACCGCGCAGCAGCGGCAGCGCGTGGGCTCCCGGCATTTCGGCGACCTCCGGTTCCTCCTCGAGCATTTCCAGGACGCGCTCCAGGCCAGCGCTGACCGTCCGCCAGGTCGTTTGCATGCCCGCGAAGGTTTTCACCTGGGTTTGCAGCGCGGTCAGATAAACCAGAAAAACCAGCAGGCTGCCCACGGTCAGCGTGCCGGCCAGGACGTGCCGGGCCCCGAACCAGAGGATTGCGCCGGTCCCGAGCGTGGCCACCAGGCCGGAGCCGAGTTGATTGACGCTCCCGAGCAAGGCGCTGCGTTGTTGCAGGCGGACCGCGTCATCGGCGAAGCGGCGGAACCGTTCCTGTTCGCGCTCTTCCTGCACGAACGCTTGCACCACGGGCATGCCGGTGAGGGTTTGCTGGAGGTGGGATTGGATGCGGCTCTCGATCTCGCGCGTGAGCCGGGCGGCCAGGTGCAGGGGTTTGCCAATGAGAAACGACGCCGCCACGATCAGCGGCGCCAACACCAGCGCGAGCAAGGTCAGCACCAGGTCGAGCCGCGCCATGAGAAAGACCATCAGCGCCAGCGTCACCAGGGCATGGCCGGGGGCGAAGAGCACCGAGTCCACCAACTGATAGAGGCACCAACTGTCCCGCGTGATGCGGCTCATGGTGTCGCCGACCGGATGGCGGCTGTGGAAGAGAACGGATCGCCGTTGCAGTTTGGCGAAAAGATCCTGCGCGAGATCGTAGACCAGGCGCCGCCCGGTCAGCGTCCAGGTCGATGCCAGAACGAGCTCGACGAGACTGTTCAAACCGAAAAGCAGCAAACCGCCGACCGCGGCGCAGGCGAGCAACCGCAACGGCGTCGGCTCCAGGTCGAGCGCGTGGAAGGCCGCCGCCAACGTCCCGGGCAGCGGATGTTGGCTCAGCACGTGATCCGCCACCAGCTTCATCGGCCACGGTTGCAAGGCCGTCAGGAGCGATGCCACCAGCGTAAAGCCCGTGATCAGGAGAAACCGTGCGCGGTGTGGTCGAATACTTGTGGCCAGCCAGCGCCAAATGAGCGCAAAACGGCGCCGGCGGCTCGCTGGGCCCAGCGGCTGGCCTGGATGGGATGGAATCACTTCGTTCTGTCCTCCCGTGGGGCGGCTGGACGCCCGGCTTCGCTCGAGGGCTCAGCCAAACGCACCAGCCGCCTTTCGGGTGGGCATGGACAAGGCTGAAAACCTGCAGAGTCTGTGCCAGCGGCACAGAAAACCGTAAAATCTTCGCAACCCCAATGTGAAGCGACGCATCGCGCGCTCCGGTCGCGCCGGCGCCGAAAAGTTCTGGGGAGCAATTCCCAACCCGTCACCGGGTCGTCACAGGGCCGTGGGAAGTTTTGCCCAAAAAAACTTTCGGACGCAGGGACTCCTTCAGCCCCAGGACCCGATGTGCAGCCTTGACCCAGTGGGTCAGCACCGGAGCTCTTTACCGCCGGGAGACGTTGCCTGCTTCCACTCATAAAAGTTGGCTTAGCTTGCGCCATACTGTTTAACCACAGCGGAACAGCCATGAAAAGAGAGCAATATCCTTGTTTCTCCGAGTTCATTCGTGGTTCAATCACCTTGGTTCCGGCGGCCCCGCCTTGGCCACCGTCTGGAGTATGTGCCACGTGTCTGTCCGCGGGGCAACCACAATGGCTAAGATGTTGCTATTCCTTCCGTTCGATCCATGAGCCCAACCAGACCTATTGCACAAACCGCCGTCGCCTCTCGCTCGCGGCGGCAGAGCCGGCTGTCCAATGCAGATTGACCGCATGCGCCTGTTCCGTCGGTATCGTTACTTCCTGATGTTTTCGGCATTGCTGCTTTTCTGTGGGGTCATGGTCCTCCGCCAGATTGCCGCGAACCAGTCTGCCCATATCGAACTGCGCGAAGCATTCATCCTGCTCCAGAGCAAAGGGTATAAGAACGAAGCGCAACGGCTCTTCCAGCGCCTGTTGGCTGAACTCGAACACCTGCCCAACAAGAATCTCATGGAGGATTACCAACGGACGCTCACCCTGGTCGACCCCGCCACGCCGCAGCCGGACAACCTGATCTGGAAATTTCACTGGACGGTCAGCAATGAGCTGGAAAAACGCTCCGAAAGCACCCTGGCCCGCGCCCTGCGGATGGCCGGAGACCCTTGAGCCATGACTCCCCTCGCGCCCGTCCTTCCTCCCCAGCGCGTCGTCGCGGACGGGAAATTTTTCCGTCTCGGCGGGAGCAAGTTTTTCTTGAAGGGCATCACCTACGGCCCGTTCGCGCCCGACGAAAATGGCGTGACCTTCGCCCCGCCGGAGCGAACCGCTCGCGATTTCCACCTCATGCGCAAGCTGGGGGCCAACGGACTTCGCGTCTATTATCCTCCGCCGCGTTGGTTTCTCGATCTCGCCCAGGAACAAGGTCTGAAGGTGCTGATCGATATTCCCTGGCCGAAACACCTTTGTTTTCTCGACGCGGAAGAAACACGCCAGGAAGCGCGCGACATCGTGCGCCAGGCGGTGGCAGGAGCCCAGGGGCACCCCGCCGTGATCGCGTTCAGCGTGGTCAACGAAGTCCCCGCGGAAATTGTCCGCTGGAGTGGCGTGGCGCGCGTCGAGTGCTTCATCGACGAACTCATCGACCTGGCCCGGGCCGTGGACCCGCAGGCTCTCTACACTTTCACCAACTATCCGCCGACGGAATTTCTCCGGCCGCGCAACATCGACTTCGTCTGCTTCAACGTCTATTTGCACCGGCCAAAAGACTTCGAAGCTTACCTGGCCCGACTGCAAATGCAGGCCGATACCAAGCCCCTGATCCTCGGCGAATTCGGCATGGACTCGATCCGCGAAGGCGAGGCGCATAAGAGCGAATTCCTTTCCTGGCAGATCCAACTCGCCTCCCGGGGCGGTCTCGCCGGCACGGTCGTGTTTAGTTTCACCGATGACTGGTTCCGCGGCGGATTGCAGATCGAGGATTGGGCGTTCGGTCTGACCACGCGAGAACGGCAGCCCAAGGAATCGTTCTTCGCTGTGCAGCAACAGTATCGCGTCGCCCCGCAATTCCCCGCGCCGCGCCAGCCGAAAGTCTCCGTGGTCGTGGCCTCCTACAACGGCGGCCGCACGCTGCGGGCCTGCCTCGAATCCCTGCGTCACCTTAACTACCCCGATTACGAAGTCATCCTGGTGGACGACGGCTCGACCGACGATACTCCCACCATCGCCCGGCAGTTCCCCGAAGTCCGCGCCATCCGTCAGGAGAACCGCGGCCTCTCCGCGGCGCGGAACACCGGCATCGCGGCGGCGCAGGGCGAGATCGTCGCGTTTACCGATTCCGACTGCCGCGCCGACGAAGATTGGCTGCGCTACCTCGTCGGCGATCTGCTCAACAGTGAATTCGCCGGCATCGGGGGACACAACTTCCTGCCGCCCGATGACTCCCTGGTGGCCGCGGCCGTCATGGTTTCGCCGGGAGGACCGGCCCACGTCATGATCACCGACCGCGAAGCCGAGCACATTCCCGGCTGCAACATGGCGTTTTACAAATGGGCCCTGGAGGACCTCGGCGGGTTCGATCCCATTTTCCGCAAGGCGGGCGACGACGTGGACGTCTGTTGGCGGCTCCAACAACGCGGGCACAAACTCGGCTTCAGCCCGGCTGGCTTCGTCTGGCACTACCGGCGCTCCACCGTCAAAGCGTATCTCAAGCAACAGAACGGTTATGGCGAAGCGGAAGCGTTGCTGGCCCGCAAGCATCCGGAGTACTTCAACACGGTCGGCAGTGGCGTGTGGCGCGGGCGGATTTATTCCAGCTCCAAACACGGCGTCGTGCTGCAACGCTCCATCATTTACCATGGAACTTTCGGCAGCGGGTTCTTCCAGACGCTCTACAGTCCTGCGCCCTCGTTCCCGCTCATGTTCTGCACCTCCCTCGAGTACCACACCCTGGTCACCCTGCCGTTGGCCCTGCTCTCCTGGATGTTTCCCTTCCTCGTGTCCGTCGCCGCAACCAGCCTGATTCTCTCGCTCGGGGTCTGCATCGCCGCCGCGGTCCAGGCCGAACTGCCCGCCAGCAAACGCCGCTTCTGGTCCCGACCGCTCGTGGCGGCGCTCTTTTTCCTGCAACCGATCGAACGCGGCCTGGCCCGTTACCGTCACCGTTTCAAGACCCCGGCCAAAGTCCGTTTGCCCGCTAATTCCGCCGAAGCCTCCCAGCCATCCGACGCGATCGAATTGGCCGACCGGCTCGCCTTCTGGTCGAAAGGTGACGTCGAGCGCTACGGCTTCCTGACGGCCATCACCAAAAAATTTGAAGAGCATGGCTTTCAACTCCGGCTCGATTCCGGCTGGAGTAATTTCGACCTCGAGATCAGCGGCGACTTCTGGACCCGCCTGCGATTGGTCACCGTCACCGAGGAATTGAGCCAGGGCCGGCGCACTTTCCGTTGTCAACTCCAGATGAAATGGTCGCTGCCCGCGTTGCTGATCCTGGCGACGATCACGGCGGCCGAGGTCGTGGCGATCGGACTCTTCGCCCGCATCCAGCCGTGGATTTGGTTGCTTCCCCTCACCCTGCCCTTCCTCAGCCTGCTGATCGAGGACCAGCAGAGCAAACTGCACGGTGCCGCGGCCACGCTCATCACCCGCGCGGCCGAAGATCTCAAGCTGGTGCCCCTGCATCCCCAGCCGCAGACCCCTGTCGTCGGTCACGCGCCAGTCGCTCAGTCCTCCTGCGCCCCCGCCAGCTTGTAGGCCCGCCCGAAGGCGGCCGCGTCGTGATTTGCGTTCTCTTGCGGCTGAGAACCTGCGGGCCACCTCAACCCTTGTGCTCCGGGGAAACACCGATAGAATCCGCGCCGTGCGAACCAGATCACTTTTCCTGAAAAGGCCCGGCTTTGGCCTCGTCGTCCTCGTTGGTTTCCTGATGCTGTGGGGATCCGCCGGGCGGGCCCGAGCGGCGGAAGCCAAATCGGGTGTCGGCCTGAAACTCGTCGCCGAAGGATTCACTTCGCCGCTGAATCTCGTCCCGCTGGCCGACGGCTCCGGGCGTTTGCTCATCGCCGATCAAGTGGGAACGATCCAGGTTCTCAACCAGGACGGCAAACTCTCCGACCAACTCTTCCTCGATCTGCGCAGCAAGATGACCCCGCTCATCCAGGGCTTCGACGAGCGTGGTCTGCTGGGGCTGGCGTTGCATCCGAGGTTCAAGGAGAACCGGAAATTTTACCTCTACTACAGCGCCCCGCTGCGCAAGAGCGCCCCGACCAACTTCAACTGCACCAGCCGCCTCTCCGAGTTCCAGGTGATGCCGAACGACTTGAGCCGGGGCGACCTCGCCTCTGAGCGCGTGCTCCTGGAGATCGACAAGCCGCAGATGAACCACAATTGCGGCCGCATCGTCTTTGGCCCGGATGGTTACCTCTACCTCGGGACGGGCGACGGCGGCGGCGCCAACGATGGCGGCGGCCCGCCGGAGAACGCCCTCGGCCACGCGCCCCAAGGCAACGGACAGGACACCACCACGTTGCTCGCCAAGATCCTGCGGATTGATCTGGACCACGGCAACCCTTACGCAATCCCGGCGGACAATCCGTTCGCCAACGACAAGCAAGGCCGGCCGGAAATCTACGCTTACGGCATGCGAAACCCGTGGGGCATCTCGTTCGATCGCGGCGGCCAGCACGAATTGTTCGCCGCGGACGTGGGCCAAAATCTCTTCGAGGAACTGGACATCATCGTCAAGGGCGGCAACTACGGCTGGCGCGTGCGCGAAGGTTTTCACGGGTTCGACCCGAAGAACCCCAACGAGCCGGCCGCCGAAACGCCGACGGTCGACGCCAGCGGACGGCCCTTCATCGATCCGATCCTGGAATACCGGCATCCGCCGCGCAATAAAGTCGACCCGGCCCAGGTGCAGGGCATTTCCGTGACCGGCGGCTATGTCTACCGTGGCCGGGCGCTGCCGTCCTTGGAGGGCAAGTACATTTTCGCGGATTGGTCGCGCACCTGGGCGCTGCCCGACGGGGTGCTCTTCGTCGCCTCACCCAGCCCGCAGGGCCGTTCCGCCAGGTGGACTCTGGAATTCTTGCCGCTCTCTGCCCCGGCCAACGGCAAGGTGGGCGCTTACATCGTGGCGTTCGGCGAGGACGAGGCGGGCGAGCTCTACGTCCTGACCAATGGCCGCAACAGCCTCACCGGCCAGACCGGCAAGGTGTTTAAACTGGTCCCGATGTGAACGGCCAATGCACAACGCGGCATTTCTTCAGGACCTGGCGGTCGTGATGATGGTGGCCGGGCTGGTCACGGTCACTTTCCATGCCCTGAAGTTGCCCGTCGTGCTCGGTTACATCCTGGCGGGAGTTTTGATCGGGCCCCATGCCCTGCCCTTCCCGCTGGTCACCGACCAGCAAACCATCCACACGCTCTCCGAACTGGGCCTGGTCTTCCTGCTTTTCGCGCTCGGTCTCGAATTCAATTTCCGCAAGATTCGCCAGCTTGGGCTCACCGCCTTCATCGTCGCGCCGCTCGAAACGGGCCTGATGTTTTTCGCCGGTTACCAAATCGGCCAACTCTTCGGCTGGAGCAAGATGGACAGCGTCTATCTCGGCGGCGTCCTGATGATTTCCTCCACGACCATCATCACCAAGACGCTGGCGGAGCTGAACAAGGGCAAGGAAAAATTCGCCGAGATCATCTACGGCATTCTCATCGCGGAAGACATCATCGCCATCCTGCTCATCGCCTCGCTCTCCGGGGTGGCCATGACCGGTTCGTTCGCGGTCGGCGCCGTGCTGGTGACGCTGGCGCGCCTGAGCATTTTCCTGGTGATGGCGGTCGTCGTCGGCCTGCTCATCGTGCCGAAGCTGCTCGCGTTCGTCGCCCGGTTCAAGAGTGACGAGACCCTGCTGGTGACGGTGCTGGCGCTCTGCTTCGGCCTGGCCCTGCTGGCGGTCAAGCTGCGCTACAGCGTCGCGCTCGGCTCGTTCATCATGGGCGCCCTGATCGCCGAATCCCACGACATCCGCCGCATCGAGCGCCTGATCGCTCCGCTGCGCGACCTGTTCAGCGCCGTCTTCTTTGTCGCCATCGGCCTGCTGATCGATCCCGCCGTGCTGCGGGCTTACGCGCTGCCGGTCGCCGTGATTTGCCTGACGCTGGTCGCGGGCAAAATCCTGGCCTGTTCCTTCGGCAGCTTCGTGGCCGGTTACGATCGCGAGACGTCGCTCCGCGTCGGACTGGGCCTGGCGCAGATTGGTGAATTTTCGTTCATCATCGCGGCGCTGGGCGTCTCGCTCGGAGTCACCAGCCATTTCCTCTATCCGATTGCCGTGAGTGTCTCGGCCATCACCTCGGTCCTGACGCCCTTCCTGATTCGGCACGCCGACCAGATCATCGCGTGGCACGATCGATGGGCCCCGCGCTCGCTGCGCAACTACCAGCGCGATTACACCGCCTGGATGGAGCGGCTGCGGGAAGCCAACGTGACGAGCGCCCCGCGGCGCATGATCCGCACGATGCTCTTGCACCTGGCGGTCAATGTCGCCCTCATCGCCGGACTCTTCCTCGGCGCCGCCCTCCCCGATCGCCTGCAACTGCGCTGGCTCCAGGAGCTGCCCCAATGGACCGGCGGACGGCGCACCGTCCTGTGGTTCGCGGCGATGCTCTGCAGCCTGCCCGTCTTCATCGCCACTCTGCGCAAGCTGCAGGCGCTGGGCATGCTCCTGGCCGAACTGACCGTGCGCGATCGCCCCAACCTGCGCAACAAACTGGCGATGCGCGCGCTCGTCTCGAACACCACCCTCTTCACCGGCATCATCGCCCTCGCCCTCCTGCTGTTGCTGCTCAGTTCGCTGCTCCTGCCTTCCTGGGAAGTGTTCCTCGTGCTCCTCGGCCTGGCCATCGTGATGGCCGTGCTGCTCCGGACCTTTTTCATCCGCATCTACGCGCAAGCCCAGGTGAGCATCCGCGAAACGCTCGCTCGCGAACCGCGGCCGCCCCTGCCGGAGGGCGTCCCAATGATGCCATCGCTGCTCGAGAACGCCGAACTCGTCACCGCCCAACTCAGGGCCGGCTCGCCGGCCCTGGGCCAGCAAATCCGCGAACTGCAATTGCGGACCCGGACCGGCGCCACCGCCGTGGCCATCCGGCGCGGATCGGAAACGATCGTCAGCCCTGAGCCGGACTTCGAGTTCCAGGTCCACGACCAGGTGTTGCTCATCGGCAGTGCCCGGCAGCTGCAGGAGGCGCGCCGCCTCTTCGCCCCCCCGGCCAACCCGCCTTTGCCTGGCCACTCCTGAACGGAACGTTTCACTTTTCCTTCGATTCTCCCGGGATTAACATGCCGTTATGGACAAAGAGAACGTGGCGCAGATCCTCACCGAGATCAGCACCTTGCTCGAACTCAAGGGTGAAAACCCCTTCAAGACCCGCGCTTACCTCAACGCCGCCCGCGCCATCGAGAGCCTGACCGAACCGTTGACCACGGTCATCGAGGAGCAGCGGCTCGGCGAAATCAAAGGCATCGGCGAGGCGCTCCAGGAAAAAATCACGACCTTGGTGAAAACCGGGCGGCTGCCTTACTACGAAGAACTCAAGGCCTCCGTCCCCCCGGGGTTGGTGGAGATGCTGGGCATCCCCGGAGTCGGGCCCAAGAAAGTCAAGGCGCTCCACGATCGGCTCGGCATCGAGTCGGTCGCGCAACTGGAAGCGGCCTGCCAGGCGGGCAAGGTCGCCGGGCTCGACGGCTTCGGCGCCAAGACCCAGACGAAGATCCTGGAGGGCATCCAATTCAAGCGCACTTACGCGGCCAGGCATCGACTCGATACGGCCCTGGCCGCGGCGGAGCCGATCTTCGAGTCATTGCGCAGCCATCCGGACGTGATTCGTTGCAGCACCGGGGGCAGTCTGCGGCGCTGGCGCGAGACGATTGGTGACATCGATTTCCTCGTTTCCACGAAGAAACCCGCGGAGCTGATCAACTTTTTTACGCGCCAGCCTGGTGTCCTGAGCGTCAGCGCCAAGGGCGACACCAAGGCCAGCGTGATTCTCCACGACGGCATTCAGGCCGATTTGCGCGTGGTCAGCGACACCGAGTATCCCTACGCGCTGCTCTATTTCACCGGCGGCAAGGAGCACAACATCGTGATGCGCCAGCGCGCCATTCAGCGTGGCTTGCGTCTCAATGAATACGGCCTGTTCAAGTCGAAGGAAGAAACGCGCGACCCGAAGTTGCTCATCCCTTGCCAGAGCGAGGAAGACATTTTCGTGGAGCTGGGTCTGGTTTACATCCCGCCGGAACTCCGGGAAGATCACGGCGAGTTTGCCGCCGCCGAGCATGGCAAGCTCCCCAAGCTGATCGAATGGACCGACCTGCGCGGCTCGCTCCACAATCATTCCACCTGGAGTGACGGCCATCATCCCATCGAGGACATCGCCTCCCATGCCCAGGATCTCGGGTGCGCTTACTGGGCGATCACCGACCACTCGAAATCCTCCTTCCAGGCCCACGGCCTCGAACCTGCCCGCCTGCGCGAACAAATCAAAGCCATCACCCAGCTCAACGAACAGTTGGCCGGCGCCGGGACCGACTTCCGTCTCCTCACCGGCACCGAGGTCGACATTCTCAGCGAAGGCAAACTGGATTTCGACGACGAGCTGCTGGGGCAACTGGACGTCGTCGTCGCCAGCATCCACGCCGGGTTCTCGCAGAATGAAGCGGAGATGACCCGCCGGCTGATCAAAGCCGCCGAGAACCCTTGCGTGCACATGCTCGGCCATCTCACCGGACGCCTTCTCCTGGAACGCGAGCCCTACAAAGTGAACCAGCAAGCCGTGATCGACGCCTGCGCCGAAACGGGCACCTGGATCGAGCTCAATGCCAATCCCTATCGCTTCGACCTGGATTGGCGCCTCTGGCCTTACGCAAAAAGCAAAGGCGTCAAATGCGTGATCAACTGCGACGCCCACCGCCGGGAACACGCGGGTTTCCTCCGGTTGGGTGCCGGGATCGCCCGCAAAGGGTGGCTGGAGAAATCCGATGTGATCAATACCCTGCCGTGGAAGGCCCTCGTGAAAGAGCTGCGCCGCAAGCGCGAGCGCTGACGAAGGTGGCGGTGGGGGAAGTTACTGCTTCGGCTGGCTCCCGGCTGGCTTCGGCCGGTAAACGAAGAACGCGATCACACCCATCACCACGCCCTGGGCGACGCCCGAGCCGAACCACTTCACCGCGATGGACGCGGGAAGAGGCTGCACCGCGTAGGTGATCAAAGTGGCGGCCTGGCTGAACAGCGCCATGACCACCCCGTAGAGACACGCGCACCCCAGGCAGCTCTGGCCCGCGAATCCCTGCGCCCAGATCCCCACGAACATCGCCGCGGCCAAAAATTGGCCGAGCATCAGCCAGCCCATGTGCGCTTGCAACTCGGCTTCGGGTCGCCAAAGGTTCATGGTTGCCCGATAGTCGCTCTGCAACCACAGGCCGTGGATAAGAAAATCGGTGATCCAGACTCCAACAAACACGGCGACAATGGCAAGGACGAGGCGCTTGGGATTCATGCCGGGAGGGTGCCCCGCCGGGCGGCCGGAGGCAAGCGGCAAGTCGGGATGTTGGACGCTCTCCCTCCCCTTGGACCGACTTGTCACTGGTCAGACCGCGGCGTCCGACTCAGCCGGCACGAGCTCGACGGACAATCGCTCAGTCCGCCGCAGGATGACCGCGCGGAAGCGTTTGCCGATTTTTTCCTCGGTCAGCAGCTTGTGCAACGCGTCGATCCCCGGGACCGGGTGGCCGTCAAACTCGATGATGACATCATCCTGGCGCAGTCCCGCTCGATCGCCAGGGCCGCCCGGTTCGATGTGGACGACGAGCAAGCCGCTTTCCACGGGCAGGCGGTGGTGGCGCACGAGGAGGCGGGGCACTTTCACGTTCTGGCCGCCGACCCCGATGTAACTGCGCCGGATGCGCCCGTCGCGCACCAGCCAGCCGGCCACGTATTTGGCCGTGTCAATGCCGATGGCGAAGCAGATGCCCTGCGCCGGAAGGATGACCGCGGTGTTCACGCCGATGACTTCCCCGCGCGAGTTGACCAGCGGGCCGCCGGAATTGCCCGGATTGAGCGCGGCATCGGTCTGGATGATCTCGTCCATCAACCGGCCGGACCGGGCGCGCATGGAGCGTCCCAGCGCGCTGACGATGCCGGCGGTGACCGTGGCCTGAAAACCGTACGGGTTGCCGATGGCCACGGCGATCTGTCCGACCTTGAGGTTTTTCGATTCCCCCAGGACGGCGGCCTTCAAGTTGGGCGCATAAAGCCGCAACACGGCCAAATCGGTGTCGGGATCTTCGCCGACCAGGACCGCGTCGGGTCGGCGGCCGTCGGCCAGGGTGACCCCGAGGCTCGAAGCGCCGTGCACCACGTGGCTGTTCGTCAGCACCAGACCATCCGGACTGATGATAAACCCCGAACCTCCGCCGCGGGTTTCCCGCGCGCCGGTCCTCGAATCGGCCCGGCGCGATTCGATGTTCACCACACTGGAACTGACCGTGTCGACCACGCGGCACACGGTTTGCGAATACCCGTCCAGGAGTGAGGCGTCGGCCGGGGGTTCGGGAGTGGGACCTGGTGGACCAGCCGGCAATGGCGTCTCCGCGGAAAGAAGGCTGAGGAACTTATTCATGGCGCAACCTAAGGGGCGGGTCGCGTTCGTCAATATTCGAAGTTCGAACTTCAGAGTTCAAAGCTCGAAGTTCGAAGTTCAAAGTTCGAAGTTCAAATCCACTTGCCGCGCACGAAGAGTCTCAGACAACCACCGGCCCAGCTCGTCACGCTCCGATCGTTGAGCCCGTTGCGACTCGTAAATCGTACATCGTAAATCGTAAATCCTGAATCGCCCCGGATACCGCGCGACCTGGCCGGCCTAGAGCGCCACGGTCTTGCCCGGGATGGCGTAAGGATAAAGCCCGTTCTCGTCCGGCAACACCTTCGGCTTGGCGTCCCAGGTAAACTCGGAAGGCATCAGGTCGAGTTGAGAGTTCAAGGCATCCTCCCAGGCGATTTCCTTGCCGGAATAGGTGCACATGCGGCCCAGGATCGCCGTGAGCGAACTTTTCGCCCCGCGCTCGGCTTCGTTGTAGGGTTTGTCGTTGCGGATGGCGTCGAAGAGATCGTCGTGCTCCTGCTGGTAGGGGTCCTTGCCGCCACCGCGGAACTTCCAGGCGTTGGCTCCACGAATCGTATAGGCGCCCACGTCGCAGGTTCCCTTCGTGCCATGGACATGTTCGGACACGCTGCTCCAGCAGCTCGGGATCTGGCGACATTCGCTGATAACGCGAACGCCATTGGCGTATTCGTATTGCACGGCGTGGTGGTCGAAGATTTCGCCGCTGTCCACGCCCTTCTGGTAGGCGCGCCCGCCCATGCCCCAGGCGCGAAGCGGAGAGCCGCCGAGCACCCAGTTGGCCACGTCCAGGTTGTGGATGTGTTGCTCGACGATGTGGTCACCGCACAGCCAGTTGAACATGTACCAATTACGGACCTGATACTCCATCTCGGTCGGCGGCCGGCCCATGCTTTTTTCCAGGTCCGCGCGTTTGGCCTTGGGGCCGACGGGGCCGCCGTTCCAATAGACGCGCATGGCGACGAAGTCGCCGATGGCCCCGTCCTGCAAGCGCTGAAGAGTTTCCAAGTAGCCCAGTTGATGACGTCGCTGCAGGCCCACGCCGACCTTGAGGTTTTTCTGCTTGGCCTGTTCCGCCGCGGCCAGGACACGACGCACGCCGGGGCCGTCGACGGCCACCGGTTTTTCCATGAAGATGTGTTTTCCCTGGCGCACGGCCTCCTCGAAGTGGATCGGGCGGAAGCCAGGCGGGGTGGCGATCACCACCACGTCCGCCGCCGCGATCGCCTGCTTATAGGCGTCCAGCCCGACGAATTTTGTCTCTTCGGACACGGCCACGCGTTCGGGACGGTCGTGGATTTCGGTCTGGATCGACTTGAGGCCGCTCTCGAGGTTGTCCTTGAAAGCGTCGGCCACGGCCACGAGTTTCAAGTCACCGGCGGTCTTCAAGGCTTGAGCAGCGGCGCCACGTCCGCGTCCGCCGCAACCCACCAGGGCCACGCGGAGGGTGTCCCCCGGGGAAGCGCCCAGGGCAAAGCGTTCCACCGGCAGGGTGCTCAACAGCGTGCCACCGGCAACGGCCGTGGAAGTGGTCTTAAGAAAGCTCCGGCGGCTCAGGGCCGCGTCGGTCTGGGATGGCTTGGAATCATTCATGATGGTTCGGTGCGATTAAAGTTCAATCAGTGCGCGACCCAGCCGCCAACGCCCGGCTTGTGACGGCGTGGGGGTCGGGACGCGGCAGACTAGACGGTCCAGCGGCGGGTTGTCCATGGATTTTGGCGGGTGGCGGCTGGGCGGTGGGATTGCCAGTTGCGCTTTGCCGCCCGCTCCGCTACTTAACTCGCCATGCGATTTATTGGCAACGTCATCGAGAAGCTCCAACGCCATCCCAAGCGAGTCGTGTTCCCCGAGGGCACGGAGCCACGCGTCCTGCAGGCGGCGCGGCAATTCTATTGTCTGCGCCTGGGGGTTCCGATCCTGCTGGGCGACCGGAGCCGGATCAAGCACGCCGCCGCCGAGTTGAATGTGTCGCTCGAGGGGGTGCGCATTATCGATCCGGAAAAAAGCGAGGACTTGGACAGCTTCGCCCATCGTTTCGAACTGCTCCGCCGCTCCAAGGGCATCAAGGTCAAGGAAGCGCGCGAAGCGATGCTCAATCCGAATTATTACGGCGCGATGATGGTGGCGATGCATCAGGCCGACGGGTTCGTCTCCGGGGCCAGTGAATTCACGGGCAGCACGCTGCGGCCGCTGTTTCAAATCATCAAAGTGGCTCCCCAGGCCACCACCGCCTCCAGTTGCATGATCATGGAGGTCGAGGACACCCGCTTCGGCGAGCAAGGGGTGATGTTCCTGGCCGACTGCGGCGTCATCCCCGAACCGACGGTGGAGCAACTGGCCGACATTGCGGTCTCGACCGCGCACCTCTCCAAGCAACTGCTGGGGCTGCGGCCGCGCGTGGCCATGCTCTCTTACTCCACCAAAGGCAGCGCGACGCACGCCACGATTGGACGGGTGCAGGCGGCCACCGCGCTCGCCCAGCAAAAAGCTTCGCAAAAGGGATTCGAAGCCGATTTCGACGGCGAACTGCAGGTCGATGCCGCCCTCATTCCGGAAATTGCGGTCCGCAAGGTGCCCGAAAGCAAAGTCGCCGGACGCGCCAGTGTGCTGATCTTTCCCGATTTGAACTCAGGGAATATTGCGAGCAAGCTGGTGCAACACGTCGCCCGGGCCAATGCCTACGGCCAAATTCTGCTGGGCCTGGATCGGCCGGCCGCCGATGTCTCGCGCGGCTCCAGCGCGCATGATATCCTCGGCGTGGCCGCGATCGTCGGCCTTCAGTCCATCGCCTACGGCGAGCTCTATGGAGACGCGGGCAAGAGCCTGCCGGCAGAGGACCGGTCATGAACCACACCACCCCCCGGGTCTTCATCGCGGCGACGCGGCAGAACGACGGCAAGACCACGACCTCGCTGGGCCTGCTCTCGTTGCTGCAAAACCGCTACCCGCGCATCGGTTACATCAAGCCGGTGGGGCAGCGTTTCGTGGAGATCGAGGAGCAAAAGATCGATGAAGACATCGTCCTGATGGACCGGGTCTACCGCCTGAACTGTCCATTGGTGGACATGAACCCGATCGCGGTGGAGCCGGACTTCACCCGGAAGTATTTGCAGTCCTCCAATCGCGACGCGCTCGTCAAAAGGATTGAGAAAGCGTTCGACCGGGTCGCCTGGGAGAAGGACTTCGTCCTCTGTGAAGGATCCGGCCATGCCGGCGTCGGTTCGGTGTTCGATTTATCAAACGCCCAGGTCGCCAAAATTCTCAAAGCCAAGGTCGTGATTGTCTCCCGCGGCGGCATCGGCAAACCGATCGATGAAGTGGCGCTCAATCAAGCGCTCTTCGAGAAGGAAGGGGTCGAGATCATCGGGGTTATTCTCAACAAGGTGATTGTCGACAAAGTGGATTACGTGACCGAGTTCGCCCGGCGCGGCCTCAAGCGCAAAGGACTCGACCTGCTCGGCGTCATCCCCCACCAGAGCATTCTCTCCAAGCCCAGTGTGGAGCTGATCCGGGAGGAACTGCGGGCCGAATTGCTCACCGCCGAACAACAACTCCACAACCTGGTGGACGACGTGGTGGTCGGCGCGATGGGAGTCAACAACGCCATGCGCTATTTCAAGCGCGGCGTGCTGCTCATCACGCCCAGCGATCGGGAAGACATCCTCCTGGCCGCCGCCGCCAACGTCGGCCCGGAAGCCAACACCCAGCTCGCCGGCATCGTGTTGGCCGGCCAGCCTCGTCCCAGTGACGCGGTGCTCAAAATCATTCGCGATATGCCCTTCCCGGTCTTGCTCGCGAAGGATGACAGCTATGCCGTGGCTTCGAAAGTCCACGATCTCACCGTGAAAACACGACCGGGTGACACTGAAAAGATCTCTTTGATCCGTGACCTCATTGCCCAATGCGTGGACGTGAACAAGATTTTGAAGGCCCTCTAAACCAAGGACTGCCCCCCGCGCCTCGACCACCGACAAATCGCAAATCACAAATCGCAAATCACAAATCACAATTCCCTTCCCGTGTCCTCTCTCTTGCCTCTGAATCCCGCGCTCGCCAGCCTTCCGGTTTATCAACCGGGCCGTCCCATCGAGGAGGTGGCGCGCGAACTTGGCTTGCCGGCCGGGGACGTCATCAAACTTGCTTCGAATGAGAATCCGCTCGGGCCATCCCCAGCCGCGCTGGCGGCGATGGAGCAGGCGCTGCAAACACTCCACCTCTACCCGGACGGCAACGCCTTTTATCTGAAAGGGAAACTGGCGGACAAACTCGGTGTCACGCCCGCCAATTTGATCCTGGGCAACGGGTCGAACGAGATCATCGAGTTCGTGGGCCACGCCTTGATGGCCCCCGGACAAGAGGTGGTTGTTTCGCAGTATTGCTTTGCGGTTTATCCGATCGTCACGCGACTGTTCGGCGCCAGCCTGGTGACCGTGCCAGCCCAGGGCTACGCTCACGACCTGCCGGCCATGCTCCGGGCCATCACCCCGAGGACCCGCGTGGTTTTCGTCGGCAACCCCAACAATCCCACCGGCACGCTGGCTCGGGCGGCTGACATCATGCGCTTGATCGACCAGGTCCCGGCCAACGTGCTGCTGGTCATGGACGAGGCCTACATCGAGTTTCTGACTGAGCCCTGCGACTTGCTTCCCATCATCCGGCTCGGCCAGCAGCCAAACCTGCTGCTCATGCGAACGTTCTCGAAGATTTACGGCCTCGCCGGCCTGCGCCTCGGCTACGGCATCGGCCATCCCGAACTGATCGCCACGCTGGAAAAAGTCCGCCAACCCTTCAACATCAACTCGCTGGTCCAGGCCGGAGCGTTGGCCGCGCTCGATGACCTCGAACATATCACCCGCACCCGGCGCAACAATGCCGAGGGCCTGAGGTTCTTCGAGGCCGCTTTCCGCGAATTGAACTTACGATTCATTCCTTCGGCGGCCAACTTCATCCTCGTTCAGGTCGGAGACGGTCGGCGCGTCTTCCAGGAACTGCAAAAGCTCGGGGTCATCGTCCGGCCGATGGACGGCTATGAACTGCCGGATTGGATTCGCATTTCCATCGGCACGGTCGCCGGGAATACGCGCTGCCTGGCCGCGCTAAGACGAGTTCTGGGGCGCTGAGGCGGCCCTGCGGCGTCCGGCGTCCGCCCGGCTCCAGGAGGAAAAGTCTGGTCCTCTTTTCGGAACCGCTAATCTGCGCTAATAAACGCTAATGGAACAAATATGACGGAGGTGGCGTCGCGTACTTCCTCAAGCAAACGAAGCAACCGCCGAATGTTCCTGGTCTCATTAGCGAAGATTAGCGGAGATTAGCGGTTCAACCTCTCACTAGCAGCGGTCAGCTCCACAATTTAGGAGTGGGGCCGTGCTCCTTGAATTCCGTTCGCTCTGGCACGACGGTTCCGGGCTCCGGGTATCGCGCCAGGAGCTTGTCCAATTGCTCACCGATTTGGGCTTCGTTGGAGCAGAGGTAACCCAGCGCCGTGAGCAAGGAACTGGCGTAGGCCGTCCGCTCCAATTTTTCGCGGTGTTCCTTGAGCATGTCGTCGGTGATCCCGGCCGAGCCTTTCTGCAGCTTCTCCAGATCCACCTGCTGGCGGGCGAGCTTTTTGTGGAACTGGTCGAGGATGCGGTTGCGCAAATCGTCGCTGGTCAGTCGCAGAAAGAGCACTTCGAAGAACACCGTTTTGAGCACGTCCAGGCTGAGTTGTTCGAGGCGGGCCTTGTATTGCTCGAGTTTTTCCTTGCCGACGCTCTCCAGCAGCTTGTTGTTGAGGTCTTCGATGATGCGGAGGATGCCGGTGACGTCGAACGGCAGATAACGGCGGGCGATATTGCCCAGGGCGCTGCCCGCGGTTGGGCAGGCGGCGGCGAGCACGAGCGGAGCCGCCAGGTTCGTGTCATTGAAGAAGCCAAAGTAGAGCGACAAGACCCAAATCAGATAAGTGAGGAGCAGATTCCACAAGAAAAGACTCCAAAATTGCGTGGTCTTCAGCAGCATCCAGGTCGGCTGCTCGCTTTTCAACTGGCTGGCATGATAGAAGGAAGCCAACGCAACCAGAGTAAAGAGCAGGACCGTCCAGCAACTCCAGAGGGCCCGGTGGTGGAGGAGAAAGAACCAAATGCCATAACCGACTCGCCGGAGATAGCCGTGTTTGAAATCGTCGGACACGGACTTTTCCTTGAGTTGATGGTCCGTGGCGCTGGCCTGTCTCAATTCGATCTGTTTCGTGGCAACATGAAGCTTGGCCGCGTGGTAGCCGGTCATCAGTTGCGGGTAGAGTGACTTGGCGTGTTCCTCTTTCCAGATGCCCTTGTAGAATTCCAGGACCAGGTTGACCGCGTCTTTGGGCCAGGTTGAGAGCGGGCCGGCGCCCGCAACCTCCTGGGCCGCGTGGGCGATGACGCGGCAGACATCCAGATGAGCGGCCCAGACCGCGCTTCTCAAGGAGTTTTCCGCCAGTCCGCCCCTCAGGCAGTCGGCCACGTAGAACACGTTAAATTCGGCCAAATGCTTGTAGAGCACGCCTTCGTTGATCCGGTCAGGGTGAAATCCCGGTTGCGAAAGCAACAGGATGGTCGGTTTGTATCCGACCAGCAAACCGGCGTTGTATTCATGGAGGCTATCAAAGAACTGGTTGTAAGCCTCGGGCGTAATGAGGGCCACGGCGATCAAAGTGGCGCCGGATTCGCGCATCTCCTCCAAAAAGGAGGTGTAGAGACGTCGATTGTCCGCCACGAGCTTCCCTTCATCCGCCTCCTCTTCGGCAAATTCATCCACTGGTTGGGGGTGCACGAGCAGCTTGTTGACGTTAAGGCTCTCGCGGAAAGTTTTCACCACGGTTCGACCCCAGAAATCGTCCGTGTGCAGGATGGCCAACAACCTGGGGGCGGTGCACTCGACCAATTCGCCCACGGCCAAACTGATTCGCTCCTCGTCGGAGGGGCCGGCCGGGACGAGGAGCAGACGGCGGAATGCCTTGGGATGGGTCGTGACGAATGGAGCCAGAAATGGGATGGCTGGTTTGGCCTCGAGCGAGTCGTTCAACGCCTTCAGCGCCGCCGACTCCGTCGGTCCCAGGATCAAATCCCAGGAGTTGGTGTCTCTCAGGATCTGATCGTGATACAATTTCGGGAATTCGTTGGCGCGCTTGTAGGGGAGCGCGATCACCTGCACGTTGGTTCCGTCGTGGAGCAACGCCGCCGTCTTCGTCCGCAATCGATCGTCCGTAAAAATCGTCGCGTTGTAGAAGAAGGCCACGCGCAGAGGCCTGGGCACGGCGCCGATGGCCTGGCCAGCCGGTGGCGCCAGGCAGGAGAGAAAAAGGATGCGCGAAAGCCAAAACCAGCCGTTTCCAAAGTTTCTCCGTCGACTCCCTCGCCGGCCGAGTAGAGCCCGACAAACCCCCGATAACAAAAACCAACTCACAAACAAAGCCTTCGGCTTGTTCCATAAAATGAGCCGAACTAATATGGCAGAGATCGAGAGTTGCTGCTCAAGTTGCTGAGTCCGTACTTATTGTCGGTAGCGCAGAGCGTATCCGTACTCTGCCGTCCGGCGCAGGCCCGAACAAATCCGCGCCAGACGAGGATTGCCAGGTGGAATGGCCAAGGTCCAATGCCCGCTGACCAGACAGCACGCGCCAGCCTTCCGGGCCGCCAGAGTCGAGCCTTTGGGATTGGCGCTTGGTCATTCATTGGCCATGAGTCATTGGTCATGGTGGGTCGGGCGTGACTCGATTGGTGAAAACCGGTGTAACCGCGGCGCACCGGGGGAGTCTTGATCAGGTAACCAGCCGTTTCCGGAATTGTGCTGAGCCAGCCTTGGCCCCAGGAACCGGCGGGCAAACATCAAACTCAACAACATTATGCAACGAAGCCTGACCCTCGTTCTTCAATTGGTTGTGTCTCTATTTCTTACGCTGGGCCTCCTGGCCAGGGCGGAAGACAAAAAGGTCGATCCCAGTGGCACCTGGAAATGGAGCTTTACCGGCCAGAACGGCCAGACCCGGGAGACCACCCTCAAGCTGAAGCTCGAGGGCGAAAAGCTCACCGGAACCGTCTCGGGTCGTGGCGCCGATACGGCCATCGAGTCCGCGAAACTTAATGGGGATGAAATCTCCTTCCAGGTGACGCGGGAGTTCAATGGGAACAAGTTCACTTCGAAATACACGGGCAAGATCAGCGGCGACACGATCAAAGGCAAAATGGAGTTTGAGCGCAACGGCCAGGCGCAGTCTCGGGACTGGGAAGCCAAACGAGAAGGCGGCAAGGGCTAATAGCCCGTCCATTGGGTTGCGCATCCGCCGCGCCGAGGGTCCCGGTCTGGATCGGGACTTGATTTCCAGACCGGATCTGGCTTGCTTGCCCCGTGCCCGGTGAAATCGACAACGAAGCTAATGCGACTGAGCAACCGTTCGTCGATTTCAAGTGTCCTTATTGTGGGACCACGCTATCGTTTCCGCTGGATTCCAGCCACCTGGCCCAGGAGTGCCTCAATTGCCTGGAGGTTGTGATCGTCCCTCAGGCCGGCCAGGGCCTGGGAGGCAAACTCCCCATTCCCATCACCACGCCGCGACTCGTCCTGCGCAGATTCCGAACGGAGGATTGGAAGGATTTAACCGAGTACCTGGCCGAGGGAGAGTTGCCTCGTTTTCGGCCGACCGACGCCCCGATTGAGGAACAGGTCAGTCGCTGGCTGCAGGAGGATGCCCGGACGAAGTTGACCCAGCCTTACCAATCGCTCTGTCTGGGTGTCGTGCTCCAGGCCGGAGGCAAGTTGATGGGTTACGTCGATTTGTGGTATTGGGGGCCGGACCATCTCCAGGTTGGACTCGGGGTGGGCCTGCACAGCCGCTATCATCGCCAGGGCTATGGGACGGAAGCGCTCCGCGGGGTCCTTGGCTTCTGTTTTACCGGCCTCGGATTGCACCGGGTCACTGCCTCTTGCAACAGCCGAAATACCGCCGCCCGGCGCATGTTGGAAAAGGCCGGCATGAGGTGTGAAGGCGAATTTCTGCAGAACTCGTTCGAGAACCGGGAATGGATCAGCACGGTTTACTTCGCGATGTTGAGCGGGGAGTATCGCAAATAGGAACCGATGACCGCATACGATCAAGCTCTGTATCCGAGCTACACGCATGCCCAGACGCACCCGGACCAACTTGCCACGAAGGCAGCGCTGTTCGGTTTGACGCCGGCGCCGGTCGACTCCTGTCGCATGCTGGAGCTGGGCTGCGGTGATGCCACCAACCTGGCTTCGATCGCGCTGGGGCTGCCGGAAAGTCAATTCGTCGGGATCGATCTGGCCTCCACGGCCATTGCCCGCGGCCGGGAGATGACGCTGGCCCTGGGCCTGGAGAACGTTTCGCTGCACGCCGGCAGCGTCCTGGAGATCGGCCCGGATTATGGCCAATTTGATTACATTTTGGCGCACGGCCTCTACTCCTGGGTGCCGGCGGAGGTGCGGGAGAAGATCCTGGCCATCTGCCAGGCCAACCTCGCTCCGCACGGCGTGGCCTACGTGAGCTACGATGCCAGGCCGGGCGCTCACTTAAAGAGCATGCTTCGGGAGATGATGGTTTTTCATACGAAGGGCATCAACGATCCTAAAGAGCGCGTCCACCAGGGGATCGCCCTGATCAAGTTCCTGGCCGAGTCGCAGACGAAAAATGAGGCCTACCGCCGATACCTCGAAGGGGAGTTGGCGCATCTGCTCCAGCGGGACGACAACAACGTCTTCCACGATGAACTCGCCGAGGTGAATGAGTCTTTCACCTTTTCCCAGTTCTGTGAGCACGCCAGCCAGCACGGGCTCCAATACCTGGCCGAGTCGGACTATCTGCAGATGCAGGATCGCAACTTCGCTCCGTCCGTGCGCCAGACACTGCGCCAGTTGGGCAAAAACCGCATCGCGCGGGAACAGTATCTGGATTTTCTCAGCTTCCGCCGGTTTCGTCAGACGCTCCTCTGCCATGCCGGCCTGCCGCTGCACTTCGGGATGAAACCGGAGACGTTGAGCCGGTTCCACGTCTCCTGCGCGGCCCGGCCAGTCTCTCCGGAACCGGACCTGCGCTCCGACGCTCCGGAGAAATTCACCGGCGACCAGGACTCGAACATGGAGGTGTGCCTGCCGCTGGCCAAGGCCGTGCTCGCGACCCTGGCGGAGGCGTGGCCACGGGCCTTGCCGTTCCTCGACTTAATGGCGCAGGGCTGCTCCCGACTGGGTCGGGCGCCGGTCGAGAGCCCGGCCGACGCGGAAGCACTCGCGCTCTTCGAACTGTTTCTGGAGAGCTATGCGCCGGGATTGGCCAAACTCCATCTTTTCCCGCCGAAGTTCGCGTCGCGCGCCGGCGAGCACCCCGTCGCCAGTCCCCTGGCCCGCTGGCAGGCCCGGACGAGCGAACAACTGGCCAACCTCTGTCATGCCCCGGTCGTGCTGGAGAACGCGTCGGGCCGACACTTGTTGATGCTGCTGGACGGCAGCCGCAACCGGTCTGCGCTGTTGCGGCAGATGCGCGCCCACCTGGAGGCAGAACGCCATTCCCGCCTGGCGCAGGGCGTGACGTCGCTTGATCCAATCCCTTCGGATGAAGTTCTGGCCGGCAACCTGGAGAACTCGCTCGATGTCTTCGCGCGCTGCGCCTTGCTGGTGGCGTGAGGCGGATGCTACGAGGTTCATGGGCAGCCTCCTCGGTTTATTGACCGCGCATTGGGGCCATGAACCGCTTAGACTTGTAACTGGTAACTGGTAACTGGAAATTGGAAGCAGCGTCACAATCGGGAAGAGCATCCGCCAATCGCCAGTGACAAGTGACAAGTTACCAGTGACAAGTCGGTTCATGGAAAGATTCTTTCCGCCTGGCTCTCGGACCTGCTCACCGGCCATGAACCGTGGCGGAGTCCGCAATCCGCAATCCGCAATCCGCAATCGGGAGGTCAACCAGTGCTGGTCTCACCCGGTTCGGGTCCCGTGACGACTTTGACCGTGGTGATGGCGTCGGGGGTGAGTTCGTTGACAATCTCCATAAAATTCATCTTCACCATGCGCTGGGCCCGTTTCAAGATGTAGGGCACCGGACTCGATGGCTCGAACTGCCGGTAGTAATCGCAAATGCGGTCGAGGGCGCGGACGACGTCCTCCCGGGAATTGATCGTGCCCGGAATGGAAAGGTTCCCGCCCGCAGCCACGGCGCCGGCGCCTGAGGCAGATTCCGCCGTGCCGGCGGGCGCCGCCTCGTCGGCGGCGGGAACGCCGACGAATGGCGCGACGGCGTTCTGGATCTGTTTCAAACTCTTGCTCAGTTCGTCCAGGTTGGCGGCACCCGTGCCGACTTTTTCAGAGAGGAACAAATCAATCCCTTTGACGTGATCGATCGACTGGGTGAGGGCTTCGTGGAGCGATCGCAAGGTTTCCACGTCGCTGTCCCGGAAGATGGCCTGAATCTGGCCTTCCGTCAGCGGGGTGGGTTGTCCCTCGGCCGGTGCGGTGCCCGGCTGTTTGGCCAGGATGAGGTCATTGAGATGGACCCGGCCCAGGCTGGGCGATTGGGCGATCGCCGTCTGTTGCAGGCGTGGGATGAGCCGGTAGGGATCGCCTTGGGAAGCCAGGTTGGCCAGGATGTTCATCCGTTCCGTGGGATCGTGGTTGTCTTCAGGATCGAGCCTGGGATAGGTCG
>WNGF01001090.1_pt1 | contig 47377 bp, 43 predicted proteins | sample 5400641 | NCBI WGS metagenome assembly WNGF01 (sample SAMN13153371, study PRJNA577476) | soil metagenome | isolation source: 80 cm soil or saprolite under grassland replicate 2 | place: USA:California | collected 2016-06-15 | reverse complement strand
CGTTCAGCGCGTTCGAGGAGGACGGCGTGACGGTCGTGCAGGCGCAGGCGCTTGAGCGCGCGAACGACCCTGTGTATGAGTTGGGTGCCGCACTGGGCGGCCATCGCATGAACAAAGTGTTCTGGGAGCAGACACTGCGGAATCTGGCCGCGCATTTCGGGGTCGATGGGCAGGTACAGACGCAGGTGGTATGCGTCGATCCGCGCCGTCAATGGTCAAGAGCCGGGAACATCTGGCACAACGCAGGCATTCGTTCCGGTCTGTACGCTGCCGGCGCGCCGCTGCGCTGGATCGCTACACCGTTCCGTCACAACACGTCGCGTTAGAGAGACCACGACATCAGGACCACACCTACCGCGCGGTCAGGCCGAAGCATATGCCTCGCTTCTAGAGAGGACGAAGCTTGTCTGCTTCGGCGACTTCCTCGGGGGTGGCGAGCTCGGCGGGAGCGATGCGCAGTGCATCGGCAAGCGCGCGCACGGTGCGCGTCGATGGTTTTGCGCGGGCGGCCTCCAGCCGCGAGATGGTGAGGGTATGCAGGCCCGATTGACGGGCCAGTTCGGCTTGCGACAGGAATTGGGCCAGACGTAGGCGTCGAAGGTTGTGGGGGAAGGGCATGCTGCCTCGGCTCCGCCGGAGCGGCTATATCATGATGTTAATTTGATGTTGCTACAAGACTAGCACAATGTTAGTATGAAGCTGAACTTCTCAGTCGACCCGGACGCCGTTCCTCTGAACCAGTCGCGGAGTCACCTGCCGCATCGATTGAGCTGTTGTGGCGTTGCCGCACGCTCGCCCAGAAAGGCAGTTCTCTGCAGACACATTCCGAGGTCGGCGCGACCCCACTCTATTTGCGCGCCAGCCTTCCCGCGGTCCTGCCGACCTCCGTTACGGACCGCCGCGTATCGACCGCCCACGACCCGTACGAGCAACTCATAGGTGCCGAAATCAGCTTCGGCACCACGCTCATTGGTCATGTTGAAGGGCTTGTGCGCGATCCGCTCTCGCACCGAGTACGCAAGCTGATCACAACCTACGGGCTGCCAGCGCGCCGCGTCGCGGTGCCGATGGAATGGGTCGCCAGTCGCTCCACGTCGCGCCTGGTGCTCGGCGTCGGCACACGCTCGCTCGACGATCTTGCCGATCGGGTGCTGGCGTGAGCGCGGGTGCGCTCGGGCTCGACGGCGATCAACTCACCGGTGCCGAGATTCTGAAACGTGCGTTGCAAGAGCCGCTGCGCCAGCTCGTCGCCAACGCGGGCCTCGAAGGCAGCGTCGTGATCGAACGCTTGAGGCGTGAGAAACGCACCAACTGGGGCTTCGATGTCATGTCTGAGAGCTATGTCGACTTGATCAAGGCGGGCATCATCGATCCGGCCAAGGTCACCCGCAGCGCGCTAGAAAACGCTGCCAGTGTTGCGGGCATGATCCTCAGCACCGAAGCACTGGTCACCGATCTGCCTGAGGGGCAAACCGTCGCCGCGGCGTCGGGCGCTCAGGGAATGTACGACTAACAAAGGAGTAGGCACATGTTCAAATTCTTGAGTCGATCTTCTGACCGACGCTCTGCAAGCATCCGGCAGGCCCTGGTGGAGGCCGGCCTAACGACCGCGGCTGATCCGACGAAGGTCACCGTCGTCGAAAGCAAGGGCAATTATTCTGGTCGCCCAGTGAGGTACTTCAGTGCCTTCGAACCAGGGCACGAGGAGCTCCTGTTGCGCTCGGGGTTCGTGGAGCGCGAAGGCGGGGTGGTGGTCAACCGTCGGCCCTGAGGCAGAGCGGGCCCTGCGGGGCTAGCAGGGGTCGATACAGAGGTGGTAGGCGGGCGCAAAGAGAGGCCCGCCTCACCATTAACTACGCGTGCGCGGCGGAGGGATTCTCGATGGGCACCCCGATCGAAATACTGTCACAGGCGATCACACTTCAGCGCTCGGCGTTTGTGGCGTCCAGGTCGCGGAAGCTGAGATATTGTCAATAGTTGTGGACCGGGCCGGAGTGGGGGTCACGCGGCGTACCGCTGGTCTTCGTGCTCAAGGATGAGACCATCCACAAAGGTCGCCCCAGCGCGAACGAGCGCGACCAGGTGGGGTGCGTTGACGCTGCGCCAGCGTGCCTGGGCTGCATCCAGCAGTTTGTAAGCCATCGCCAAACCAGCCGCGCGGCTACCAGAACCTTTGGTCTTGTTGGTCCGCAGCCTCACCGTGGCAAAGGTCGACTCGATGACGTTGGTCGTCCGCAGGTGGGTCCAATGCTCGGCCGGAGAATCGAAGTGCGCCAGCAACGCGGCGCGGTCCTTGAGGATCTTGTCGACGGCTTTCGGGTACTTGGGGCCATAGGCCGCCTCGAACTGGACGATCGCCAGGTCGGCGGCTTCCTTGTTCTCGGCGTTCATAATCGTGTGCAGGGCCGCCTTGACCTTCGGCTGCAGGCTGGTCGGCACCGCGTCAAGCACATTGGCGATCTTGTGCACCCAGCAGCGCTGTTCACGGCTGTCGGGGAACACTTCGCGCAACGCGCCCCAGAAGCCGAGGGCGCCGTCGCCGATGACCAGCACGGGCGCGCGCATGCCGCGCCGCTTCAGATCGCGCAGCAGCTCGGAGCACGATTCGGTTGATTCGCGATAGCCATCGCTGACCGCGACCAGCTCCTTGTGCCCCTCGGCCCGGACGCCGACCAGCACCAGGCAGCACAGGCGGTCCTGCTCCAAGCGGATGTTGAAGTGCACGCCGTCAGCCCACAGGTACACGTAGTCGACCTGGCTCAGGTCGCGTTGTTGGAAGGCGGTCAGCTCGGCACCCTACTCGCGCGTCAGCCGCTGGATGGTCGAAGCGCTCAAACCGGCCTCGCTGCCGAAGAACTCGGCCAGTGCCGGCTCAAAGTCCTTCGTCGAGATGCCGCGCAGGTACAGCACGGGCAGGACTTCGGTGACCTTGGGTGAGCGGCGCGCCCACGGCGGCAGAATGGCGCTGGTGAAGCGCTGCCCGTCACGCCGATTGTGGACGCGCGGCGCCTGGATCTCCAGCTCGCCGGCCGCCGTGGTCACTTTCCGCGGCTCAGCCACGCCATTCCGCACGACCAAGGCATGGCCAGCTTCGTCGCGGTGGTCGGCGTGCTGCGCAACGTACTCATCCACCTCGGATCTCAGCGCCGCCAACCGCATCCGCCGGGCACCCTCGGCGCACCAGGGCATCCAGATCAAGCTTGAGCGCGTCCTGTTCGGTCTGCTCCGAAGCGACTATTCTCAACATTGCGGCGTACCTCTCCCTGGACGGCCTTCGGCCGTCCGTGGTCTTGGACAACCAGGAGGGTACGCCGCGCTCCTCACCCGCAGGCCGGTCCACAACTTCGGGTTATAGCTCCCGTGCCTGGGTGCGCCAGCTCTACAAGCTACACCTTGCGAGCTTCGGCCACGACTGGCACGCCCAGGTCCGACTAGCTCAGTAGGAAGCTCGGGCTCACAGACCGGGAACGACTCTCCCTCATCGTTCCTGGGGCTCCACCGCCGCTATCAATGGGGATGATTGAAGGTCTTCGCAAAGGTCAGTCGACTCTGGTCGTGTCACTCGATTCTCAATGTGACGAGCACCGCGTTTCGACTAGCCCTGAAGCGCTCTGGGAGTGTCGACACGGCGCGAGCGAGGAACCTGGCTCGCGCCGAGGCTTCTTTCTCAGTGTTCCGCCCTTGGGCCTTCCACGCCAGCCGCGATCGGGCCCAACGGTGCCCGATCGCCGGGCCCTTGCCTTGCATCGCGATTTACGGCCGCCGTATATCTGCCTCCATTTTACGCAATCGTTACAAATCTAGTCGGAAGCGCGGCGTGGAGGAGCGCGGGATGCAAGCTGTAGGCCGGCGTCGAAGGTGGCGCCTTTCTGGAGGGTGTTACCACGGTCCCCAACACGCCTTCTATAGCCCATGGGCGGACAAGATCCTGACCCCGGCGGAGACGCAAAATCTGCTGTACACGTTCCGCGCCCAGGGCACGGTGCAATCGTGGAACCTCGGCATCACGCCACCCGAGGAGGTGCGTGTCATCCCGGCGAACGAAAACCTCTTTGTCGTGGACTTCACCAATCGCCTGGTCTGGGGAAGCCGGTGCGGACCAGTTCGCGAGCATCGTCGGGGACACCGTAATTCCGGAGGAGACCGCATCAGGTAGCCTGTCGCAGTTTCACTGGAACGCGGCAACCAGCAGCTTCCAGACGTTCGCACAGGCAGGGCAATGAGAGCGAATCACGTTTGCCCCGGCCGACATCAACCCCGATCACGTCCACACTAGTCACGGAAGGAGAACCACTCCTGAGACTGAGCTGATCTCGCTATCGACAAGTTCGTCGCTGTGGGGGCTCCGAAGCTGCTACGCCCAACGTTACCCCCACAGCCTAGCACCCAAAGGAGCACCCTTTGTTCGTGCACGTCCAATCTATCACGCGCACACCGCTGCTAGTCGTCGCCGGCCTGGTCGCGCTCACCGTCCTTGCCCCGTCCGCGGCCGCGCAGACACGCACGCCTGTACCAACGAAATCGGGGCTCGTGCGCCTGAGCACGCTCCCGCCGAATATTCAGCTCCTGCTCAAGGCGGCGTTGCAGCCGAAGAAACCGGTAACGCCCAGTCCTGCCAGTGCGCGGCACATGACCGACGCGCAGTTCGCCGCAGCGGTTAAGACCATCCCGCCACAGAAGACACCCGAGCCACAGGTGCTGGTGCTCAAGCTGAAGAGTGCTCCACGCGCGGAAACCGAGGACACAGCTGTAGCCGAAGACGAGCCGATGCTGGAGATGGCTCAGCAAGGCCCCAACGTCAACTGTTTCGTGGCGCTCACGTACGACCCGAATACAGTGCCCGGCCAGATCAGCGGCACCAGCACGGTTCTGTGTTTCCGCGATGTCGCCTTTACCCAACGACAGACCATGCCAGCGATGGACGTAGCCCTCCAGCTGGTCAATCTGGACTCTGGTCAGGCCGAGACGAGTACAGTGTCCTGCGCGAACTGCTCCCAGGCCGAGGCGGAGATTTCGACCGGTGTCGCGGCTGTCCCGTTCGACCTGGTCACCCTGGACAGTCGGTGGTATCTCACCGCACCGTCGGGGCTGATCTTCGAGACCGACCAGCAGCAGGCCAACTGTGGGTTCAGCGAAGATCGCCGACAGGCACTCTGCGGCTTCGTCGGGAATGTCTCGTATATCAACCAGCAGCAGCAGCAGGACCCGCCAGTGTGCAATGGGGTCCTGCAGATGTTCGCAATTCGCGATCCGCAGAGCACCAGTTTCGCCTACATCAACTCGATAATCCACCTGAACGCGAGCGAGACCCGCACGATGACCGCGGCAGAGCAGCGGACCGTCATCTACAACACGGGCGCCAGGTCATACGTTCAACCGCCGAACGTGCAGCCGGTCTCGATCGAGGCCGATGGCCGCAGTGGCTTCCTGGTTGTTCACCTCTTCGTCGGCTCTACTGACGTCAGCGTCGGTGTCACCGTCAGGGTCACCCTCGACGACGGGAGCGAGTGTCTCCTCGATGCAATCGCGCCTATGACGGCGATCGGGGCGACCGGAACTCCGCCGCCGCTCACGTTCACGTTTGACTCTTTGCCGCACCCGACGCCGGACGCCACGCTCAACGGTCAGTTCCCGAGCGGCATGATCGACTGGGGTACCGGCAATTGGTGGCTTGCCGCGCCGTGGCTCGACTTCACCACTCGGAGCGTTAGCTTCAATGGCCCGAGTATCACACAGGCTAACGTGACGTTCGTCACGGCGGTCGTACCACTGGAGCTGGACGTGCTCAACGGCACACAGACAGACAGCACTTTCAGCTTGTCGTGCGGCAGCAACCCGGCGCGTACCTGGACGATCGGTTGGGGCGACATCATTCACCTGACCACCGGCTGGACGGCGAGGTGCACGACGATGACTATCTCCAGCAGCAACGGCTGGGACACTAACTTCGACAACCTCAAGATTCAGTCGTGACGTTCTGAGTCAGCAACAGCACCGCGGACACCAGGCCGTACACCTCTTCCTCGGTGTACGGCCTGTGGTTCTCGATCTTGCGGAGCATGTCCAGCGCCTGCTGTCGGAGCCGCGGCTTCCACTGCTCTCGCAGCGCCCACTGCTCCGACAGGTTCCGCGCCAAGGCTTCGTCATACGACTGGTGCAGGCCCAGTTCGGCCCACGCCTGCTCGACCTTTCGCTTCACGGATTCGGGGGTGTCCATCTTGAGGTTCTCCTTGGGTCTCAGCGTTCTCACCGTGAGCACGACTTGGGCGATGGGCAGTTGAGGCAGCAGATGCTGGATAACTTCCGCTCGCACAGGCTGTTGGCCAGTTTCTGCCACAGCAACTCCCCAGCTTGCAAGTCGCTGCGCAAACATTAGTGTTTTTGACAGGGCCGGGGTGCTGGCGTTGGGAACCAAACGGCTTGGCCAGGCCTGGCTCAGGGGGTTGGCAGTAAGACAAGTCCGTACCGCGGCCGCACCACAGAGAGGAGACGGCTATCAATCGCTTCCTGCGCGCCGACCGACCAATCAGCTTCGCCGGCTCGACCAAACAGCGCTACGCCAATCGCGCGCTGCGACGGGTCATGGCTCACGCGGTAGCGGATCCCCTGGAAGCCGGCAGCGTGAAAAGCCTGAGCCCAGGCGCGAGTGCTACGACGGTCGGGTTCTTCGATGGCGCTAATTCCCGCGGTGATCCCAAACGCGCGGGCGCGCGCGTGTCCAGCATTGGCCAGGATCATGGTGTGTGGCACATGCAACGTGGATAGTGCCCGTCGCGCGACCTCGGCTGGGTCGATCAGGCGGCCTTGCCGTCCGAGAGTTTCCAGGAACGCACCCTCTGGCGCGAGCGCGAGGACGCCCGCCTGACCATCAATTACAGCTTCGCTCAGCCCCGATCCTGTATGGCAAGATTTTCGATGGGCACCCCGATGGCCGAGCCGTACTCCGTCCACGAGCCGTCGTAGTTGCGGACCTTCGGGAAGCCGAGCAGCTCCTTGAGCACGAACCACGTGTGCGAGGAGCGCTCGCCGATGCGGCAGTAGGTAATCACGTCACGGTCGGAGGTGATGCCCTTGCCGCCGTACAGCGTCATGAGATCGTCGAAGCTCTTGAAGGTGCCGTCTTCGTTGGCGGCCTGGGCCCACGGGATGCTCTGCGCGCCCGGTACGTGGCCGGCCCGTTGGGCTGTTTCGGTCATGCCGGGTGGTGCGATGACCTCGCCGTTGAACTCGGCGGGTGAGCGCACGTCGACGAGCGCGTTGCCGTTGGGCGCCTCGACCGTGTGCAGCACATCGCGCATATAGGCGCGGAAGCTGAGATCCGGCGTCGGAACCGGGTAACTGGTCGGCGTGACCTGCCGCACCTCTTCGGTGAGCGCTCGATTCTCGAGCTCCCACTTCTTGCGGCCGCCGTTCATGAGCGCCGCGTGCTGGTGGCCATACATCCGCGCGATCCAGTAGGCGAACGCGGCGAACCAGTTGTTGTTGTCGCCATAGAACACGAGCATCGTTTTGGGCGTGACGCCCGCCGCCGAGAGCAGGTGGGCGAAGGCTTCGGGCGAGATGATGTCACGGCGGATGCGGTCGCCGAGCTGACTCTGCCAGTTGACGCCGACCGCGCAGCAGATGTGGCCGCGCTCGTACGCAGCGGTATCGACATCTACTTCGAGCAGGCGTACTTCGGGATCTTCGAGGTGCTCAGCGACCCAATCGGTCGAGACCAGCGCTGCGGGGTTGGCGTACATCGCGTGCTCCTCAGTGAGACGAGATGCCGCCCAACCTACGGCTACGGAGCGCCGCGGGCATCCGAGAAACTACTCGGTCTGAGTACTTAATTTCGCTGCGTGCTCTAGTGCGCGGTCGTCGGCGTCGAAGCCCGGGTCAGGCTCGGTGGGTGGGTTGGCCAGGTGCCACGCCACTGACTTCCGCAGGCCCGCGAGCGGGTCGCCGGGCTGCCAGCCGAGCAGCGCGCGTGCTTTGCTGGCATCGGCTTGCAGATGCTGGGCGACGCGGCCGGTGGAGCTCAGATCCTCCGGCAAGACGTCATCCGGGACACGCACGAGCTCGGCTTCGAAACCCGCGACGTGCAGGATTTGCTCGGCCCACAGCCGCATGGATGCGGTCTGGGTCTCGGCGATGTTGAACACTTCGCCGACTGCCTTTGGCTGCTCCAGCGACAGCTGGATGGCGTCCGCTACGAAGCCCACGTAACAGCGGCACGTGAGCCACGTCCCGGAACCGAAGGGAACGCGGTGTCTGTTGTTGCGGACGCGCCTCAGAATAAATTCCTCGCGCCGCTGGCGGTCATGGGCGCCGTGGACCATCGGCAGCCGCAGGATGGTGGCTTTGCGCGCGCGATACGCGTCCTCGACGTCCAGCTTCTCGTAGTCCTCGAGTCCTCGGCCCTGCCCTTTGTAGGGGTAGCGCTGGTCCCGCACCGGTGAGCTTTCGGTGATCGGCACGGGATCGGTGTCGCGGCCGGCCATGAGCGAGCTATACGCCCGATACACGTCGATGCTCGAGAGCACCACGACCCGAGCTTGTTCTGGCAGTGCTTGCAACGCCAGATCGACATCGGTCCGCGTGAGCGGAATCGAGTCCAGCACCGCGTCTGGCTGGAAGTCCGCAAGTTGCTGACGGGCTCCTGGGAGCTCAGTGCGCGGGACGTGGAGGTGCCGCACGTTCGCCAGCTCGGGCGGCTCGGTCTCACCACGGTGCACGACCATGACCTCGTGCCCCGACTGCGCGAGCCGTTCGACGGCGGCACGCCCGATGAACCGCGTCCCGCCCAGGACTGCTACGCGCATGCCAGTAGCGCTCGCAACCGTTCTAACGATTCCCGCAGGTTGTCTTCGCCGGTGCGCTCGATTGCCTGGTCCAGCGTGAGCCATTCGAGCTGCGCTTTCTTGGACTCCGCTCGGATGTGCTCGGGCATGTGCGTCGCAAGCGCGAAGCGGACGTCGGCGTGCTCGTGGGCGGGCTCGTCGCGGCCTGGCGGGACGGGCACTACTGCTACGTGGATCGGCTCTGGCGTCATGGCTTGCGGCCATGCCATTAGATCGGTGAGGCCGGTTTCTTCGTGGGCCTCGCGGAGCGCAACCGCGTACGGATCGGTTTCGCCGGGGTCAGCGTGCCCGCCGACTTGCAGCCACGCTTGTTGCCGTTCATGCCACCGCAGCAGGACCCTTCTGGTCGGGGGATGGACCACGATGGCCGAGCCCGTCACGTGCAGTGGCAACGCACGGCTCCATGGGTCGCCGGCCGCGACCAGCGCGCGAATTCGCTCGACATCGGCTGCCTCCTGCGGCGTCCGTGCGGCGTACGCCTCGAGCACCTCGCTCAGGGTAACGGGCCATCCACTCCGCGCTGCGCGCTACGGGACGCGTCGCTCCGCTCGGCCGACCGGGAGATAAATTTCCCCCAGGGGGTGCGGGGGCTGATGGGATTACTTCCGTCACGGGGCAGATTGACTTTCGCCTGGCCAGGCTCTAAGGTGTCCGACAGTATCCCCACTGGGAGGTCTGATGGCTTGCTATAGCACCGACGGCATCGTGGGCGCTTCGGTTTTTACCGAGCGAATCCGTGCTGCTGCCGCGCCGCGGACCCGCGTACTGGTGGGGAGCGGTCACGCGTGACCTAGCGTCTTAGCGCGACCCCGTTCACCACCTCATCCGCCGCGGCGCCTCACTGAGGCAATTCGCTGTGCCGTCGTCGTTCCGCTGCTTACACACCGATGAGGTCCAAAGAACGTGGCTGTCGCCCTTCTCGAAGCACCCACAAGCACCGCTCCCGCCAATCAACCTGTCGTGGCGCTGAGTGTGCGCGCCATGAGCAAGCACTTCATCAGCTACAAGCTGCGCTTGCCGTGGCAGGAACGCGCGATTCGTAAGCACGTCGTCGCGGTGGACGACGTCACGTTCGAAGTACCACGTGGCGAAATCTTCGGCATTCTCGGCGCCAATGGCTCAGGAAAGTCGACCTTGATCCGCGTCATCTCGACCTTGTTACTCGCCGACAAAGGAACCGTTGATGTCTTCGGACTCGACGTGGTCACCAGAGAACTGCAAGTCAAACAGATGATCAATCGGGTGAGTGTCGACGCCGCGTTCTTCAAGAAGCTCAGCCCGATGGAAAACCTGATGTACGCCGGCCGTCTGTACGGTTTGCGCGCGTCCGAAACCCAGACCAAAGGCTTGCAGATCCTCGAGCGGCTGGGCATCAGCACCAGAGTCGCAGTGAACCCGATGGAGGACATGTCGCGCGGGATGCAGCAGAAGGTCGCGATTGCCCGCGCCGTGCTCACCTCGCCGGTGCTGCTTCTCCTGGACGAGCCGACTACCGGTCTCGACCCGCGCTCGAAGAAGGACGTGCAACAGCTCGTCTTGCAGTTGCGTCGGGAGCACGACGCCACCATCGTGCTGACCACCCACGACATGGACGAGGCCGACCGTTTGTGCGATCGGCTGATGGTGCTCGATCGGGGTCGCGCCATCGCCATCGACACACCCGCGAACCTCAAACACGGAACGGGTTCGCTCGAAGACGTCTTTATGCGCTTGACCACAGAAGAGGAGGACGCAGCCGCATGATGCTGTCGAGTGCTCGCGAGCTGAATACGGCGTACGCGTTCTTCGAACGCAACTGGAACCTCACCCGCCGCTACATGGGCTGGGAGGTCGCGTGGTTCGTGTACTCGTTGATGAGCGCGTTGACGATCCTGTTCATCGCCGCCGCCACCGAGAAGATCACCGGCCAGCCAGTCGATACGCGCTTCTTCATCCTGTACCTGCTCGTGGGGACCACGATGTGGAGCTACCTGTCAGCGGTGTTCGACATCGTGGCCGAGACCATCGCCTGGGAGCGTTGGGAGGGCACGATCGAGTACACGTTGATGGCGCCAGTGCCGCGCGCGCTGCATCTGATCGGCACCTGCTGCTACGCGGTGACGTACTCGGTCGTGCGCTCGTCGCTGTTGTTCGGCGCGGTGCTGTTGATCTTCGGCATCGACCTGGGGCGCGGCAACTTCGTCACGGCGGCCGCAGTGGTGGTGGTCGGCAGCGTCAGCGTGATCGGACTGGCGATCGTCGCGGCGATCCTGCCGCTGCTGTTTACGGAGCGCGGAGCGCAGATGACTTTCGTCATCCACTCGAGCCTGCTGTTGATCTCGGGTGTGTACGCGCCCATCGACGTGATGCCTGCCTGGCTGCAGGTGCTCGCGCCGCTATCACCGATCACGTACATCCTGCGCAGCGTGCGGTTGGGACTGCTCGAAGGAGCGGGACTCGACCGCGTGGCGGGCGACCTGGCGGTGCTGGCGGTCATGGGCGCGCTGCTGGTGCCTGCTGGACTGTGGATCTTTCGTGAAGCTGAGCGGTTCGCCAAGCGGACGGGCCGATTGAAACGAAGTGGATAAATCCTGGTGACAACAACTGTCTCAACCCTGACTATTCGACGCTTCCGCGACGACGACTACGCCGCGCTGGCCGCGATTCACAACGCGACCTTCAGCGAGTTCGCACAGACCGAGGACGCGTTTCGCTTCGATGACGAGAAGCGGCCAGAAAAATGCAAGCACGCGCGCTGGATTGCCGAACGCGATGGCCGCGCCGTTGGCTACGCGCAATTCGACCAGTATCCGCACATCTATCATCCGCACAAGTTCACGGTCGAAGTCGCCGTCAACCATGCCTACTTGCAGCAGGGCATCGGCAAGGCCCTCTACGATACGGTCATCGACGCCCTGCGACCACTCGACCCGATCCGGCTGGACATGTGGAGCCGCGACGACATGCCGTGTCGTGTGCGTTTTCTCCGCGAGCGCGGCTTTGTCGAAAATTTCCGCGTGTGGACGTCCGAGCTCGACTTGCGCGCATTCGATCCGTCGCGCTTCGCGCACCATGTGGACGCCGTCTTCAAGCAGGGCGTCACGATTACCACCCGCGCCGTAATGGGCGATTCGTCTGAACAGATGAAGAAGCTGTTCGACTTGCAGCTGGCGGTGCGCGACGATGTCCCGATTCCGCCGGATGAAGAGCGCCAGCCGTTTGTGTACGAGGAATGGCTGGAAAACCACGATCACCCGACGCGCATCGACGACGGCTACTTCGTCGCCATTGCCGACGGTCAATACGTCGGCGTCACCAACCTGTGGCAGTCACCCGAGCCGGACACGATCCGCACCGGCTTGACCGCGGTGCGGCGCGAGTATCGGCGGCGCGGGATTGCCATCGCGCTGAAAGTGCGGGCCCTCGCGTTCGCCAAGGAGCAGGGTTACCGCCGCACGGTCACCGACAACGCGTCCATGAATGAGCCGATGCTCGCCATCAACGAGCAGCTGGGTTTTCGCAAGAACCCGGCGTGGTTCCACGCTGTCGCCGCCTGGGACGCGGCGAGCCGAGGCCGGTAAACCTGGCGGTATGTAGGGCGGGCCAGGGGGTCGCCCTATACTTCCGGCGTCATGAACTCGGCCGCGGTAGCGGGCCTTGCCACGCCAACGCACTCGTTGCGAAGAGGGCTCCCGATGGTGTACCGAGACCTGTCGATCTTCAGTGGAACCGCGCACCCAGAGCTGGCGCAGGCGGTGTGTCGCTATCTGGGGGTGCCCCTCGGTAAGGCCGAGGTCGTGAAGTTCTCCAACGAGAACATCTTTCCGAAGATCCTGCAAAACGTCCGTGAGCACGACGTCTTCATCATCCAGCCGACCTATCCGAACGTGAGCGACTCGATCCTCGAATTGCTCATCATGATGGATGCGCTCAAGCGTGCTTCGGCGAGCCGGATCACCGCCGTGGTGCCGTATTTCTCGTACGCGCGTTCGGACAAGAAGGACCAGCCGCGGGTACCGATCACGGCGCGGCTAGTGGCCGATTTGCTGCAGACCGCGGGCGCCAGTCGTTTGCTGACCATCGACCTGCACGCCGGCCAGGTGCAGGGCTTCTTCAATATTCCTGTCGACGAGCTGTCGGCGGTGCCGATTTTGCTACGCGACTACTTCACGGGCATGGAGCTCATCGACCCGGTTGTGGTCGCGGGCGACCTGGGCTTCGCCAAGCGCGCCCGCAACTTCGCCGACATGATCGGCGCCTCAGTTGCCTTTGTGGAGAAGCGACGGCTCGGCAATAACAGCCGCAGCGAGCAGCTGGGTGTGATCGGCGACGTGCGTGGCAAATCCGCCATCGTGATCGACGACGAGATCGACACCGCCGGCTCCATTGTCGGCGCCGCCGAGATCGTCGCCGACGCTGGTGCGCGCGTCGTGTATGCGGCGTGTACGCACGGCCTCTTGACCGCCAACGCGGTCGAGCGGCTGCGCCTTGCGCCGATTCAGGAGATCATCCTGACCGACACGGTCGCGCAGCCAACGCATAAACGCCTGCCGAACATGACGGTACTGTCGGTGTCGCTGCTGCTCGGCGAGGCGATCTCGCGCATCCACACGGGCGAGTCCGTGGGCGCGCTCTTCGGCGCCCCCGTCTAGGCGGCTTGACGCTTCGAGCAGCAGCTGCTGGTGGCGCCAGCCCGCGGCGATGAGCGGCGCGTTGAGGTGCTGATCGGGCATCAGCGGTAGAAGTACGGGTCGAGCACGCTGACCCGGGTGATGCTATCGACCGGCAGGCCGTTGCGTTCAGCGGCTTTGCGGATCGACTCCGGGTCGGGGCCGTCGTACACGCAGAACGTCTTGCGCTTGTCGTCGCTGACGTACGAGTGGACCCAGGTAACGCCGAGCTGGCCGTTGTTGTCGACCACGCCGAGGCAGACCTGTGCGCCGCTGTCGTTGACCGGGATCTCTAGAGGGCTGGGAGTGAAGGTGCGCTCAACCATATACCGTGGCATGCGCTCACCGTACGGTCGGATCTGCCCACGAGCATCGGAGATATTCCCTAGATTGGCGCCGAGCCCTCCCTACCTTGTAGGAAGTGGCGCGCCGCCTCCGTGCGCGAGCGCACGCCGAGTTTGCTGAGCACCGCCGAGACGTGGTGATCCACCGTTTTCGGCGACAAGTACAGGCGTTCGGCGATCGCCGCGTTGGCCAATCCGTCCGCGATGAGCGCCAGCACTTCCGCTTCACGGGTGGTCAATCCCGCGGGATGGGCACGTGTGGCTGGTCGCGGCCCACGGATGCCCAGCTCGCGCAGCTTTCGGGTGACCCGGTCAGCCATCGGTCTGGCGCCGAGCTGCTCGAACGTTTCGAGGGCTTCTCGCAGCTGGTCTGGCTGCTCGCTCGTTGCCAGCGCGCGCGCCGCCTCGTACACACACGAGCGCTCCTGCCACAGACGCACTGCTGCTGACCAGTCGCCCTGGATCTCGCGCGCGAACGGCTCCGCCGCTTCCGCAGGGACCGCGTCCAGGTCGTGTGCGCGCCAGCGCCAGTAGCCGAGCTCGCCGATATGCCACGCGTGGTGGTGCCTCACCGCGAGGGGCCATGCCGCACTGGCCTCGCGTTGCGTGGCGGCCAGATCGCCCGCGAGCCACGCTGCCTCGGCGCGCGCCTCGCGTACTGGCCCGAGCCGCGAATGGTCCATGTCGCGTTCGGCGCAGAAGGCAATGCACTTGCCGAGGAAGTGATCCGCTTTCTGGAACTCGTAGAGCTCGCCAGCCACCGTGCCCTGGTTGCTCCAGGCATTGGCGATATGAACCTCCAGGCCGGCTTCTTCGGCCATGGCCAGACTGCGGCCCAGGTACCCCCGACCACTTTCATCGCCCATCAGCAGGAGCGCTGTTCCCGTGGCGTTGTCGGCGCTTACGCGCGCCTCGACCGCGCCCACCTGCTCCGCCAGGGCGACGGCGCGCTTACCCCAGGCGACGGCGTCGGCATTGTCGCGATTCAGCATGCGCAAGTTGCACTGCACGCGATACGCGTAGGCCAGCTCCTGGCTCGGGGGCTGCGTCTCCAGCAGCTTAAGCGAGGCCTGGCTGGCCTCCTCGGCCTCGGCGTTGCGGCCAGCCAGGACCAGCGAGCCAGCGAGGCGTGCCAGACCGCCGCCCTCGCGCAGTGGCTGGACTTGTTGCTGCCAGATCACAACGGCTTCGCTCCACGCCTCCGCCGCCTTCATGGGGGAATCCGCGATCCCGATCTCGCTCGCGTACGCCTCGAGCAGGGTTGCTCGCTCGGTTGGCGGCAAGGCGTGTCTGAAGCGGAGCGCGCGCTCGAATTGGGCCGCTGCCTCGCGGTGGGCTCTCAGGCTTGCAGCGAGGCGGCCCGCCGCGGGCGCAAACTCCAGGATCGCCTCGACATCCTGCGCGGCTTCGGCGTGATCGGCAAGGCGGGTCAGATCGTTCGAGGGGCGCAGCGCGGTCAGCGCTCGTCCGTGCAGTGCGCGGCGCCGTGCGGGCGGCAGCGCGGCGAGCACGGCTTGTCGGCCCAGCTCGTGGCGAAACGTCAGCCCCTGGTCGTCTTCTCTGAGCATGCCACTGGCGGTGCAGGCGTCAATGGCGTCCCTGTCGCAGTCGGCGACGGCCTGGACGAGCCACGGCTCGCTGCGCCCGGCGCCCACGATCGCCGCGGCTTCGAGTGCGGCTCGCGCCGTCCTGTCGAGCCGTGCCACGCGGGCGAAAACCGCGTCCTGGATGGTTGGCGGAATGCCGCCGCCGGCTGCGAGCACCTCCGTCACGAAGAACGGGTTGCCGCCCGTTTGCGTGTGAAGCTCGGTCGCGTCGAGGCTGCTGCCCTCGGCCAGGCGTTGGACCGCTGCCGTCGAGAGCGGCCTGACGCTGAGTCGGTGCACCGCCGCGGCGGTTGCCAGGTCGCCCAGGACGATGTGCAGCGGGTGATGCGGCCCGACCTCATCGTCGCGGTACGTGGCGATGACGACCGCCCGAGCGGCCTGGATGCGGCGCCCGAGAAAGCGCAAGCACGAGCGCCCCCTCGTTCTGCTGCGCCTGTACGAGCCAGCGCGTAAGCTGCCGCAGCGGCTCGTCCCGCTCCAGCAGCTCAGTCATGCCAAGTCATAAGTTGGTCTCGCAAGGACTGTATGCTGGACAATTGGGCACTGACTACTGATGTTGAATTGGCTCACGCGCCTCGGCGGAGATCCCTCCGAACGCGAAATCAAAAGGTTCCGGCCCCTGGTCGAGCGAATGAACGCGCTTGAATCGGAGTATCAGGCCCTATCCCCCGACGCTTTGCGAGAGAAAACCAACGAGTTTCGCTCGCGACTCGAGGATGACGAAACCATCGACGATCTCATGCCCGAGGCCTTCGCGGCCGCACGCGAAGCAGCCCGACGGACCATCGCCAAGCGCCACTACGACGTGCAGATGCTGGCCGGCGCGGTGTTGCATTCTGGCCGCATCGCCGAGATGAAGACGGGCGAAGGTAAGACCCTCGTCGCCACCCTCCCGCTGTACCTGAACGCACTGGACCAACAGGGCGCCCACCTGGTCACTCCCAACGACTATCTGTCACGCCTGGGCGGCGGCTGGATGGGCCCGGTCTACCACGCGCTCGGCCTGAGCACGGGGGTGATCGCACACGAGTTCGCCGCCATCTACGATCCCGAGTACCACGACCCACAGAAGCACCCCGACGATCGCCTCAACCACTGGCGGCCTGTGCCTCGACGGGAGGCGTACCGAGCCGACATCACCTACGGCACCAACAACGAGTTCGGCTTCGACTACTTGCGCGACAACATGCAGTGGGAAGCCGAAGCCAAAGTACAGCGCGACTTGCACTACGCCATCGTCGACGAAGTAGACAACATCCTCGTTGACGAAGCTCGTACACCGCTGATCATCTCCGGTCCAGCCGAAGAGGCCAACAAGCTGTACACGGTCTTCTCCGCCTTGACCAAGCACTTGACATCAGCGCCGAAGCCTGATGAGGGCGAAGATCCCGACCCCAACGCCGACGTCATCGTCGACGAGAAGTACCGTGTGGTTACCCCAACGGAACGCGGCATCGACAAGGTCGAATCCCTCCTCCAACACGGCAACACCGCCTTCACGGGCAGCATCTACGATCCCCAACATGTGCACCTGACCCACTTTCTCGACAACGCGCTCAAAGCGCAGTTTCTGTTCCATCGCGACGATCAGTACATCGTCAATACGGAAGGCGAGATCGTGATCGTCGACGAATTTACCGGCCGTTTGATGCCAGGCAGGCGCTACTCCGAGGGCCTGCACCAGGCGATCGAGGCCAAGGAAGGCGTGCACGTGCAGCGCGAGAACGTCACCCTCGCGCGGATCACCTTCCAGAACTACTTCCGCATGTACGGGAAGCTGTCGGGCATGACCGGCACGGCGTGGACCGAGCGCGAGGAATTCCAGAAGATCTACGACCTCGACGTCGTGGTTGTGCCGACGCATCGGCCGATGGTGCGCGCCGACCAGGCCGACCTCGTCTACAAGACCGAGGACGCGAAGTTCGACGCCGTGATCGACGAGATCGCCGAGCTCGCCCAGAACGGGCGCCCGGTACTGGTAGGCACCACCTCCGTCGAGAAGTCGGAGCGACTGAGTGAGGCACTCGGTCGGCGCGGTGTTGCGCACGAGGTCCTCAACGCCAAGCAGCACGAGCGAGAGGCGTGGGTTATCGCGCAGGCTGGTCGGCCTGGCGCCGTGACGATCGCAACCAACATGGCAGGTCGCGGTGTAGACATCTTGTTGGGTGGCAATCCAGACGGCATGGTCGAAGCCATCCTGCGCAAGCAGGACATCAATCCCGAAGAGGCGTCCGACGAGCAACGTCACGCAGCCTGGGACGAGGCCAACGCGCAGGTCGAGCGGGATGCCGATCGAGTGCGACTGCTCGGCGGCTTGCACGTGCTGGGCACCGAACGGCACGAGGCGCGGCGCATCGACAATCAGCTGCGCGGCCGCTCGGGTCGCCAGGGTGATCCTGGCTCATCGCGCTTCTTCGTTTCGCTCGAGGATGAGCTGATGCGGCGCTTCGGCGGCGCGTCCATTGCCGGCCTGATGGACCGACTCGGCCTCGAGGAGGACGTTCCGCTCGAGCACCCGTGGGTCACGCGCGCGATCGAGAACGCCCAGCAGAAGGTCGAGGCCTACAACTTCGACATCCGCAAGCACGTGGTCGAGTACGACGACGTGCTGAATCGCCAGCGCGATGTGATCTACGGCGACCGCGATCGAGTCCTGTTCGAAGAAAACCTCAAGCCGCTCATCATGGAGTGGGTCGAAGAGACCCTGGTCGGGCTCACCGGTGAATTGCTGCCGACCAACCGCCACGACTGGGACGTCGATGCGCTGCGCCAGCAGGTCGAGCGCATCTTCCCGATGCCCGAGAACTTCGATTGGCGGGACGTCGAGGAGCAGACCGATCGCGAAGAGCTGGTCGATCACCTGATGGAGCTGTCCGAGGCGGCGTACGACCACAAGGAGCAGGAGCTCGGGCCGGAGCTGATGCGCAAGCTCGAGCGGGTGTGGATGCTGAACGTGATGGATCGGCTGTGGATCCAACATCTGACGTCCATCGACGATCTGCGTGAGGGGATTGGCCTGCGCGCGTACGGCCAGCGCGATCCGCTGATCGAATACAAGGTCGAGGCTTCGCGGATGTTCGATGAGCTGCAGGCGACGGTCCGCAGCGAGGTGGTCTACACCATCTACCACTTGCAGGTGCAGCAGCAGGCGCCGCCACCGCCGCCCACTCGCCACGCGATCGAGATGGGACCAGACAAGGGCGAGGACACACCCGGCCGCACCGATGGCGCCGCGGCTCGCCGAGCGCCTTCAGCGCGGACGAGTAATGGCGCGGCGCGGCAGCCCGTGCACGTAGGCGCCAAGGTGGGCCGCAACGATCCCTGCCCGTGCGGCTCCGGCAAGAAATTCAAGCGGTGCCACGGAGCGTGAGCTCTGGCACACAGCTGCTGCAGGATCTCGTAGCGGCGGTCGAGCAGGTTCTCGTCGGAAAGCACCACGAGACGGAGCTGGCCATTGTTGGGCTGGCAGCGGCTGGGCATCTGCTGATCGAGGATGTGCCCGGTGTCGGCAAGACGATGCTGGCCAAGTCTTTGGCGCGCGCCACGGGGTGCACGTTCAAGCGCATCCAGTTCACGCCTGACCTGTTGCCCAGCGACGTCACTGGTGTCTCGATCTACAACCAGCGGACCTCGGAGTTCGAATTCCGCGCGGGGCCGATCGTGGCGCACGTGGTGCTGGCCGATGAGATCAATCGGGCCACGCCCAAGACGCAGTCGGCTTTGTTGGAAGCCATGGAGGAGCACCAGGTCACGGTCGACGGGATCACACGGCCGCTGCCGTCGCCGTTCATGGTGCTGGCGACGCAGAACCCGATCGAGTACGAGGGCACGTTCCCCTTGCCCGAGGCGCAGCTCGACCGCTTTCTCCTACGCATCCACCTGGGCTACCCCGAGCCGTCGCAGGAAGCGGCGGTGCTGCAGCAGCAGATGCTGCGGCACCCGATCGAAGACCTTGGCGCTGTGACCTCCGCCGCCGATCTTTCGCAATTGCAGGCGGCGGTACGCGGGATTCATGTGGATCCGCAGGTGCAGCGCTATATCGTGCACATCGTCGGTCTGACCCGCGACCATCCCGACGTCTACCTCGGTGCATCGCCGCGTGGCAGTCTCGCGCTGATGCGTGGGTCGCAGGCGCGGGCGATGCTGCAGGCGCGCGACTACGTCATCCCCGACGATGTCAAAGCTCTCGCCGCCGCTGCGCTGGCGCATCGCCTGATCATGAGCCCCGAAGCCCGAATGCGAAACGCGACCGCCACAGGCGTGATCGAGCAGGTCCTGCGCGAAGTGCCCGTCCCAGGCTCCCGCGTTCCTGCCTGAGAGGATTGGGGGGTGGGGAGTGAGGGACGTTTGCAGTCTGATCAACCTGGGGTAGGCACCGGTCGGCTCGCGGAACGACACCGGTACCCAAGCCGCTCCCCCACGCCCCACTCTTCACTCCCCACTCCCGTGTCGTGCTCCTAAAGCTCGGCGGGCTGGCGGCACTGTGGCTGGTGCTGCTGGCGTTTGCCCTCTCAACCGGGTGGAACGCGACGTGGCTGCTGGTGTATGCGCTGGCGCTGCTGGTCTTGGGCAGTTTTCTGTGGGCCCACGCCAACGTCCGTGGGCTCGAGCTGAGAAGACGCCACAGGCTTACCCGCATTCAGGTCGGCGATACGTTCGTGGAGCAGGCCATCCTGGAGTCCGAGCCTGGTGCATTGCAGTGGTGGCCGCGGCTGTGGCTGGAGCTCCATGATGGCTCGGATTTTCCCGGGCACCATCTGGACTCGGTCATGAGCCTGGGGCCGCTCGGCCGCAAGGTCTGGGAGCTCCGCTCGGTGTGCACAAGGAGAGGCCGCTTCGCGCTCGGCCCCGTGTGGGTCACCAGCGGCGATCCCTTCGGCATCTTCAGAACGTCCCGCAAGCTGGTCGAGGGCGCCACCATCGTCGTCTTCCCACGAGCGGTGCCGCTGCCGAGGTTTGGCCGGATCCCAGGCGAGCTCCCAGGTGGCTCCCTGCAGGGCGTGCGCGTCCAGTTCAGCACCCCGAACGTCTCGGGCGTGCGCGATTACCGCCCCGGCGATGCCTTCAACCGCATCCACTGGCCGACGACCGCTCGCACCACCAGGCTCATGGTCAAAGAGTTCGAGCTCGATCCCACCGCCGACATCTGGATCGTCCTCGACCTCAACACCGACGTCCACACCGGCAGCGGGCTGGAGAGCACCGAAGAGTACGCGGTCACCGCCGCCGCCTCACTGGCCAGACACCTCCTCGATCAGAGCCGAGCCGTCGGCCTGGTATCGCAAACAGTCACCCTGCCCGCAGACCGTGGACCGCGCCAGGTCGAGCGCATCCTCGAAGTCCTCGCGCTGGTCCGCGCAAGCAGCCATCTCACGCTGTCCGCGCTGCTGTCGGCCGAAACGAGCAGATTCGCACGCAGCTCCACGCTGATCGTGGTCACGCCGTCGACCTCCGAGGGCTGGGCACGCTTCTGCCAGGCCCTGGGCGGCCGCGGCGTCCACACCACGGCGGTGCTGGTCGAAGCTGCCACGTTCGGCCCGGCCGAGTCGACCCTGCTGCTGGTCAGCTCGCTCGCGGCCGCGCACGTTCCGACCTATCTGGTCAAACGCGGCGAGCGCCTCGACCACGCGCTGTCCACGCCGCGCATCGCGATGCGCGGCTGGCGCCCATGAAGCAGCTCAGCACACTCGGCCCGACGCGCTTTCGCATCATGGACATCCTGGTCCTGGCGGCGGCGGCGTTCCTGCTCCTCCAGGCGCCACTGTCGGTCGTCGACGCGGGGTGGGTCCCGAACCTCGATCCGCTGCCGAAGCTCGCCCTGGCAGGGTTGTTCGTCGGCTATCTGATCGAGCGAACCAGGCTCCCGGGCCCGCTCGGGTTGCCACTGGGTATGGCACTCGGCTTCGAGGCGATCACCTATGTCTTTGCCCAGGTACCCGTGGTGGGCACGCTCAGCGAACGCGTCGACTGGCTGGGCGGCCGCGTCGGCAGCTGGGTGGACACGATCGCCAGCGGCGGCGTCAGCAACGACCCGCTGGTGTTCTCCGTGGCGATGGGCGGACTCGCCTGGCTGCTCGGGTTGGCCAGCGCCTGGCTGCTGTTCCGCGACAACGCCCCGTGGCTGGCGATCATGTTCAGCGGTCTGGCGCTCCTGATGAACCTGTCGTATGCGCCGCAGACCCTGATCGGCTACGTCGGCTGGTTCGCGTTCGCGGCGTGTCTGTTGCTGACGGCGCAGCAGCTAGCCAATCGCACCGAGCTCTGGCGTCGCGCGCAGCTGCGCGTCCCCTGGCGCATCGTGGCCAACGTCGTGCTCGGGACGGCGCTCGCGGTGGGTGGGCTGCTGTCGCTGGCGGGGGCGCTGCCAGCCAATGTCGCCAGTCCGGTCGTGGCGTCGGGCTGGGGTCGGATCACCTCGCCGTGGCAGGGCATGGAAGCGGAGTTCGATCGCTGGTTTGCCGCGCTGAACGGCAGCAGCCGCAACGCGCGTGGCCTGAGCTTCGGTCGAACGCTGGCGCCGCGCGGGGCCTTCGATCTCGGCGATACGCCAGTGCTGCAGGTGAAGGCGCAAGTGCCGCTGTACCTCCGCGCAACCACCGCCGATCGCTACGCGGGCCAGGCGATCACGAGCTCCGAGACGGTCACCAGCGAGTTCGAGCCCAATACGGACCTGCTGCCCGAAGAGCTGATTCCCATCGCGCGCGTGGCGGTGCAGGCGCAGATCAAGGTGCTGGCCAGCCGCACCGCAGTCGCCTTCACCCCCGACGCCCCGTTGCGCTTCAGCGTCCCGGTCCAACTGGATACCCGCGGCACGCCCGACGATCTGGCAGCTATTCGGCTAAGCAGTCCGGTCCAGCAGAATCAGGAGTTCACCGTCGTGGCGGCGGTAGCCGCGGCCACGAACCAGGAGCTGCGCTCGGCTGGCGAGACGTATCCGGATTGGGTCCGCCAACGCTACCTGCAGCTGCCGCGGCGGATGGAACGCCGCGTGATCGACCTGGCGCGTCGAGTCGGAGCCGGCCCGAGCGATGCGTTCGACAAGGCGATCCAGATCGAGCAGTACCTGCGTGACACGTACACCTACTCGACGCACGTGGCGCCGGTGCCCACCGATCGGGACTGGGTGGACTACTTCCTGTTCGACGCCAAAGAGGGCTACTGCGACTACTTCGCCACGGCCATGGTGGTGCTGCTACGCGTCGAGGGCATCCCGGCCAGGGTGGCGTCGGGCTTCGCACCCGGCGAGATGGACGAATCGACCGGCGTCTCGATCGTGCGTGAGAACCACGCCCACTCCTGGGTCGAGGTGTACTTCCCGCGCTACGGGTGGATCACCTTCGAGCCGTCCTCGATCCGCGCACTGCCAACACGTCTAGAAGAACCGGCCGAGCCGACGCCGGTCGTGGTGCCTGACGCGCAGTCGCTGTCCGACCGCGCCGGGCTGACCCGCGAAGAGCTGGACGAGCTCCTCGGCTTCGGCGACCAGAACGTGGAGCCACTGCCGCAGCCGTTCCTCACGACGGTGCCCGGCATCTTGCTGCTGTTCTTGGCCGGGCTGCTGGTGCTGGCGGCTGTGACTGCACTCGTACTCGCGATTGCCTGGCGCCGTGGAACCCGTGGGCTGGCGCAATACCAGCAGCCGTACGCGCAGCTCGTGCGGCTCGGTACGTGGTTCGGCACCCTGCGGGTGACGCCTGCGCACACGCCGTTCGAGGTCGCGGAGCAGTTGCAGCGGCAAGTGCCGGCAACGGGCGCGGCGATCCACGAGCTCACCGCCGTGTATGTCGAGGGCACCTATGCCAATCGGCCGCCGCAATCCAACCCGTGGCCGGTGTGGCTCAGCGCGCGCCGCGACGTGCTGCGCGGTCTGTGGCGGCGCAGGCTACGGCGATGGTTCGGAGAAGATTTAAGCGCCCAGACTGCGCCCCGCGGCCGACCCGAATTGCTGCGCCAGTGGGGCGCTTCTCGATCTACGCCATCTAGGAACGCGCCGCGAAGATAACGATGCGAAGCCCGGTACGGGCGCGTTCCAAGATTGAACGTTTGACACGGACACGGCCTACGGCCGAGATCCGATGGCGGTCTGGGCGACCGCGTCTCGACCGCTGAGCGCCTCGCCGAGGAAGCTCTCGACGCGCTCGAAATAGCCGTCCGGATCGATGTCGCGCGCCTCGACGTGGTGCGCACCCGGGACGATCCACAGGTCCTTCGGCTCCTGAGCGGCTTTGAACAGCGTGTGCGCGTGCCGCACCGGCACGATCTGATCGAGCGCGCCGTGGGTGATCAGGATCGGCCGCGCGATGCGTCCAATGTCGTCGATGGGACGCATGCGGTTGGCGTCGACATTGACGATCCACTTCGCCCACGCCATCGCGATCGGCGCGATCGGGTAGTGGGGCAGCCGAGTGACCACCTGGAAGCTGTAGCGCGCTGCGTCGAGGAACGTGGCATAGGCGCTGTCCGCGACAACCGCGGCGATCTGTTCGCAGCGTGCCGCTGCCTGAATGGTGGCGGCGGCGCCCATCGAGAAGCCGATCACGCCAATGCGGCGGGGGTCGACTTCCGGTCGCTGGCTGAGGTAGTGCACCGCGCCGATGACGTCGTTGGTCTCATGCCGCCCGACGCTCGTATATCGGCCGCCGCTCAAGCCATGGGCGCGGAAGTCGAAACACAGGACGTTGTAGCCCGCATTGTGAAAACGCAGCGCCATCGGCAAGCATTCGCGGCGGCCTGTCCACACCCCGTGACACAGGACGATCGCGGGCGCGGGTTGGGTCTGGCGCGAGGCGAAGAACCAGCCGCTGATGTTGAGGTTGTCCTCGACCGAAGTGAAGGTGATCTCTTCGGCCGCGCCGGCGGGCGGCTCGTCGGTGCCCCAGATGCCGCGTGAGCGCGCGTACTGGTGTACCAGGAACGCGGACAGGGCGCTGATAATGGCGGCGCAGGCGCCCGACAGGCCGAGCGTGGCAGCGGTCGCCCACAGCACGTAGCGCAGGATAGGCAATGCCCCTCGAGAGTCGGCGAGCGTGCCCGACGTTGCGCGTTGCGTCTCGACCGCCATTGGCCCTAGCCCACTAAACGCAAGAATCGAACCTCTTCGCGCATATAGTGGAAACGTTTCACCATGGGTGCCCGCAACAGCGCTGCCCTGCTGGCTGGTCGTGCGGCGGCCGTGCTCAGTCGGCGACTCGGTCGTGGTGGCGGCACGGTGATTGCCGGCCACCTTGTCCCGCGTCTTGCACCGAACGCCTTGCGCGACGTCACTGTCTCGCTCCCGCACGGCAGCATAGTCGTGTCGGGCACCAATGGGAAGACGACGACTACCCGCCTCCTCTCTCACATTCTGCGCTCGGCGGGATTACGACCAATCCACAACCGCGCTGGTGCCAATCTACTCTCGGGGCTCTTTACCGCCATCGCCCAGGAGACTGATTGGCGTGGTCGGCCACGTGGCGACATCGGCTTGTTCGAAGTAGACGAGGCCACGGTACCGGCTGCTTTGACGCACGTCCGGCCACGAGTGTTGCTGCTGCACAACATTTTTCGCGACCAACTCGACCGCTACGGCGAAGTCCACTTCGTCGCTGGCCTGTGGCGCGAGGCTGCCGCCCGTCTATCGACGTCGACCACGCTCGTGGCGAACGCGGACGATCCGCTCCTGGCCGACCTTCGCGCTGGACTGACCTATGGCGTGGCGGATGAAGCCCTCGGCAGCGCGACCCTGCCCCACGCCATGGATGCCCGGCTGTGCCCGCGCTGCGGCGCCAGCTTGCGCTACCAGCGCGTGTACTACGGCCACCTGGGGCACTACGCCTGCAGTCGCTGCGAGTTCGCCCGGCCTACGCCTGCAGTTGTGGCCACCTCCGTGGAGCTGCTCGGCGACGCTGGCTCCAACCTGGTCGTCGCAACTCCCGATGGCGTCATGCGTGCGCGGCTCCACCTGCCGGGTCTCTACAACGTCTACAACGCGGTCGCCGCGGTCGCGGTCTGTCACGTACTCGGCGTACCGCGCGAGGTCGTTGCCCGTGGCATCGAGACCTTCACCGCCGCCTTCGGTCGCGTCGAGCGCATCGCCGTTGAAGACCGCACCGTCTTCCTTGCGCTGGTCAAGAACCCGGTCGGGTTCACGGAGGTCCTGCGGACCGTGCTGGCCCAGCCGGGGCGGCGGACGCTGTTGATCGCGATCAACGACCTCTTCGCCGACGGCACCGACGTGTCGTGGCTGTGGGACGTCGAGTTCGAGCAGCTGGTCGAGCGCGTGAATGTCGCCGTGTGCTCAGGACTGCGGGCCGAGGACATGGCGGTGCGGCTCAAGTACGCGGGTATCGAGCCCGCACGCATCGTGGTCGAGAACGATCCCCGGCGGGCGATCGAGCGCACGCTGGCCGCGGCCGAGCCGCAAGAGACGGTCTACGTCCTGCCCACCTATACGGCGATGCTGGCTATCCGCGACATCCTGCGCCAGACCGGCTACGTGCGCGGCTTCTGGGAAGACTGATAGCGCATGGCAGTGCTGCGCCTGGTGCATCTGTATCCCGATCTGATGAGCGTGTACGGCGACCGTGGCAACGTGCTGACGCTGGTGCGCCGCGCCGAGTGGCGTGGCTACGACGTCGAGGTCCATGAGCTGAGCCTGGGCGATCGGCTCGACGCGCGGCAAGTCGACCTGGTCTTCTTCGGCGGGGGCCAGGACCGCGAGCAGGCCGTTGTCTCGCCCGACTTTCTCGAGCAGAAGGGCCAGGCGGTCTGCGAAGCGGTCGACGGCGGCGCCGCGCTGTTGAGCGTGTGTGGCGGCTATCAGCTGCTGGGCACGAGCTACACGACGGTCGATGGCCAAGAGCTGCCCGGCGCGGGCTTGTTCGACGTTCGCAGTGTCCCCGGACCGAAGAGGCATATCGGCAACGTGCTCATCGAGTCCGAGCTCGACGGTGCTACGAGAACGCTGGTGGGCTTCGAGAACCACTCTGGTCGTACCTACCTCCGCCCGGGCGTGCAGCCGCTCGGCAAAACGGTGGTGGGCGCGGGCAACAACGGCGAGGACGGCACCGAGGGCGCGGTGTACAAGGGTGCCATCGGCTGCTACCTGCACGGCTCACTGCTGCCCAAGAACCCGTGGCTTGCCGACCTGCTCCTGGCTAAGGCGCTGTCGCACCGGCTGGACGACGATGTCGAGCTGGCGCCGCTCGATGACCAGCTCGAAGAGCAGGCGCACCAGGCCGTAGCGGCCCGCGTGCGTGGCGCCGGCGGCCGCGTCCGCTCTGGCGCCTGGTGATCCCAGGGGTCGGGGGCCAGGGGTCAGGGGTCGGTGAGGCGGTAGGAGCAACACCGTCCCCCGTCCCCCGACCCCTGACTCCCACGTACGACCGCATGCGCAGACTGGCCCAGGCGGCCCTCGTCGTGCTCACTGGATTTCTGGCCAGCCGCATCCTGGGTGTGGTCAGGAGCATGGTCATCGCCGCCCAGTTCGGCACTGGCATGGAAGCCAACGCGTACGTGGCCGCGATCACCGTCCCCGACACGGTCTTCCAGGTGCTCGTGGGCGGCGCGGTCGGCTCGGCGTTCATCCCCGTCTTCCAGCGCTACCTGGCACGCGATCAGAAAGACGATGCGTGGCGGCTGACCAGCTCGGTTATCAACCTGGGCGTATTAGTAGCGGGTGGCACGGCGCTCGTGCTGGCAATCTTCGCCAGACCGTTGATGGACGTGCTCGTGCCGGGCCGCGACGCCGAGTTCCGCGATCTCGCGGCCAGCCTGTCGCGGATCCTGCTGGTGACGCCCGCCATCTTTGCCGCGAGCACGTTCTGCGCGAGTGTATTGAACGCGTACCACCGCTTCGCCGTCGCCGCCCTGGCGCCGCTCATGTACAACCTCGCGATCATCGGCGGGGCGTTCTTCTTGAGCGGTCCGCTCGGGATCCATGGACTGGCCATCGGCGCCGCCGTGGGGGCGCTGCTGCATCTGCTGATCCAGGTGCCCGCGCTGGCACGCCTGGGTATGCACTGGCGGCCCATCGTGGACCTGTCGCACACGGGCGTCCGCGAAGTTGCCCGCCTGTTCGCGCCTCGCGTGCTCGGCCTTGGCGTGGTCCAGCTCAACAAGGTGCTCTCGGGGGTGTTGTTCGCGTCGTTTCTCGTGCTGGGCAGCATTACGTATCTCGACTATGCGTGGCTGATGATCATGACGCCGCTGGCGCTGGCGATGGCCATTGGCACCGCCGTGTTCCCGACGTTGTCGCAAGCGAATGCTCTGGAGCGGCCCGCGCAATTGCTGCAGGTCTTTCAGGTGTCGCTGCGGATGATCCTGTTTCTGACCATTCCCGCCAGCGTCGGCCTGATGGTGCTTGGCGAGCCGGTCATCCGCCTGTTCTTCGAACGCAATCAGTTCACCGCCGAGTCGACCTCGGCTACGGCCTACGCGCTGGTGTTCTTCGCGATCGGCCTGGCGGGGCACGCAACGGTGGAGATCGTCGACCGCGTCTTCTACGCCCTGCACGACACCCGCTCACCGGTGCTGGTGGCGGTATCGGCGATTGCGCTGAACGTGGTGTTGAGTCTGGTGCTGATGCAGACGCCGTTGAACTACGGCGGCCTGGCCCTGGCCAACTCCATCGCCGCCCTCGCGGAAGCGGCGATGCTGATTCGACTGGTCTCGCTCCGCATTCCGGAAGTCCAGTTGAACAGCCTGCTGACATCGACCGTGCGCATCCTGGCCGCGAGCCTGGTGATGGGCCTGCCCGTGGCGGGGCTCGCGTCGTTCCTCGACCCGCTGTTGCGCCCCTACGGCACGCCCGGTCAGGCAGCGTTGCTCGCGGTATGTGTCCCAGCGGGCGCCGCGCTGTACGCCCTGATCTCGCTCGTCTTCCGCAGCGACGAGCTCCAGGCCCTCATGCGGCTCGTCCGGCGCTAGGTCTGGTGGCCGTACGCGCGGTCGAGCAGGTCGACCACGTGTAGCTGCTGCAGCTCGACGCCCTTGCGCCGCGCTCCGTAGGCCAGCTGCATTGAACAGCCGGGGTTCGGCGCCACGACCGCGCGGGCACCGGTGGCCAGGAGGTGCTCCATCTTCTGGTCGAGCAGCTGCGTGGAGACGTCAGGATGGGTGAGGTTGTAGATGCCCGCGCTGCCGCAGCACACGTCGCTGTCCATCATCTCGACCAGCTCCAGGCCCGGGATGGCTCGCAGCAGCTGCCGCGGCTGGTTGCGGATCCCCTGGCCGTGCACCAGGTGACAGGCGTCCTGGTAGGTGACCCGCATCGGCACCGCGTGCGTGGGTGGCGCCAGCTCGATGCTGGCCAGGAACTCCGAGACATCCTTCACACGCCGCGCAAACGACTCAGCACGCGCGGCGTACGCGGGGTCATCCGCAAGGAGGTGGCCGTACTCCTTCAGCGTCGAGCCACAGCCCGCGGCGTTGATGATGATCGCGTCCAGGTCGAGCGGCTCGAAGGCGTCAATGTTCTTGCGGGCGAGGTCGCGGGCAACCGAACGATCGCCGGTGTGCATCTGCAACGCGCCACAGCAGCCCTGGCGCGGCGGGCTGTACACCACACAGCCGTTGGCGGCCAGCACCCGCACCGTGGCGGCGTTGGTATCGCTGAAGAACTGTGGCATCACGCAGCCTTCGATGAAGCCCACGCGGTAGCGCACTTGCCCCTTGGCAGGGGTAACGGTCGGTGCCCGCCAGCGGAAGAGACCGCCCTGCGTTGGCGCAAGCATCGCCTCCATCTCCTGCAGGCGCATCGGTAGCACCCGCAGTACGCCGCTGCGTCGCATGAGTGCTTGCAGGCCGCTGCGTTGGTAGAAGCGCAGCCCGAAGCCCGCGATGTCCAGCAGCCGTGGGCGAGTAAAGACCGACCCCAGGATCGCGCGGCCGACCAGCTTCTCAGAGGGATTGACGGGCGATGCGACAGCCCGCGCGGCTTCGATGATCGCGCCGTACTGGACCCCTGAGGGGCACGCCGTCTGGCACGCGCGGCAATCGAGGCAGGCGAAGATGTGCTCTCGAAAGTCGAGGTCCTCGGGGCTGACCTTGCCCTCGTACACCTGCCGAATCTGGTAGATGCGTCCGCGGGGAGAGTCCGCCTCGTGGCCGAGGACGAGGTAGGTCGGGCAATAGTCGAGGCACAGCCCGCAGTGGACGCACTCCTTGAGCAGCTTCTTGTCCAGGAGATCGTGCAGTGCTGTTGCCATTGTCAAAAGGGCCTACAGTCTACCGTCTGCACAAAGCCTGTCCCCCGAAGGGAAGGCGACCGGTCGTGTGTCCCCCGAAGGGAATGGCTAGTTTGGTGGTTGGAGACCGAACGCGGTGACAACCGAGGCTCAGATGCCGCCAACGTATCGCCCGGGGTTCAACGTGCCGCGTGGATCGAGCTTGTCCTTGATCGCGCGCATCAGCGCCACGCTCGTGCCCGGATCACCCCACACGTCGAGGCCGCTCTTCCAGGCCGTTGGGCAGCGCACGATCACCAGCGAGGCGTTGCTGCCCAGCTTCTGTACCGCCTCGCGCAGCCCACCCAGCACCGACGGATCGGACGGCGCATCGCACGTTGCGTACGCCACGCCATTGCCTGCGTGCGCCCACACCACGGGCGCGAACGCCTGCAGATGCTCGCCTAGCAGTCGCACCAGCGCCACGGATTGCGCAATCGGCGCGGCAGCCTTCACCACCACGGGACGCTGCATCGCCTCGCGCCGCGTGGCCGCGATCTCATCCCATACGGTTGGCGAGGCATCCTGTGGCACGCCACCGTTGGCCACGAGCAACTGCCGCACGTCGCGTACCTGGCGCTCCACTGCCGCCTCGTAGCCACCAACCCGAAACGCAAGCTGCTTCGCATCGCCCAGGACTTCGATCGCCAGCGGCGACAGCGATGAATGCAGCACCGATCCAACGGCTTCGACGACGCCGTCGAGTGACGAGAACTGGCCAACGACCGTAGCCAGCGCCGGCGGAATCGGCGCGAGCTTGAAGCTCAGCTCGACGATGACGCCGAGCGTACCCAGCCCGCCAATGTGCAATTTGTTCAGGTCGTACCCCGCGACGTTCTTGACGACCCGACCGCCCGCTCGCGTCAGCGAGCCATCGGGGTTCGCGACGCGGGTGCCGATAACCAGGTCGCGCGCGGAGCCGAACGAGAAGCGCAGCGGACCGCTGGCGTTGGTGGCGATGATGCCGCCGATGGTCGCGTTCGAATCGACCGCGGGGTCGAGCGCCAGGAACTGCCCGTGCTCGCCCAGCGCCGCCTGGAGATCCGCGAAGCGCATCCCCGCCTCAACGGTGACCGTGAGGTCCGCCGGCTCGTACTCGACGATGTGGTTTAGCCCCGTTGTCAACAAGGCGAGGTCTACACGTCGCGGCGGCATCCCGAGCTGCAGCTGCGTCCCGCCACCGACTGGTGCAACCGCCTGCCCGCTCTCGTCGGCCTCGCGCACCGCCTTGGCCAGCTCGTCGGCAGTCGCGGGCGTCGCCTGCGTGGTTGGCGTGATGCCGTCGATGTCGGGCAGGGTCGCCACCGATATCACGCCGCTACCAGCCCACCGCGCGGCCGCGCCGCGCGAACAGCTCCAGGCACCGGCCGGCCGTCGGAAACATCTTGCCCGGGTTGCACAGGCAATGTGGATCGAGCGCGTCTTTGATGCGCTGCATCTGCCGCATGTCGTCCTGGCTGAAGATCAGCGGCATCAGATCCTTCTTCTCCATGCCGATGCCGTGCTCCCCACTCAGCGACCCGCCCGCGGCCGCGCACAGTCGCATGATCTCGGCGCCCGCGTCGATGACCTTCTCCTCGGCGCCCTCGACATCCGAGTCCCACAGGATGAGTGGATGCAGGTTGCCATCGCCTGCGTGGAACACGTTGGCAATCCGAAAGCCCGATTCGCGCGAGATCTGTTCTATCCGCGCTAGCGTGGCCGGCAATTTCGTGCGTGGCACCACGCCATCGACGGTGTAGTAGTCGGGCGTGAGTCGTCCGATCGCGGCGAACGCGCCCTTGCGGCCGGCCCACAGCGCCGAGCGCTCGGCCTCATCCTTGGCCAGCCGCACCGACAAGGCGCCATTTTCCTGACATACCTCGGTCACCGCGGCGGCTTCGGCCTCGACCTGTTCGCGCAGCCCGTCCACCTCGATCAGCACCACGCCTTGGGCATCCACCGGATAGCCAGCTTTGGACCGCGACTCGATGGCACGAATGGTCAGGTTGTCCATCATCTCGATCGCGGCCGGGATAATGCGCCGAGCGATCATGCCCGCGACCGCCGAGCTCGCGTCCTCCATGCTCCCGAACACCGCCAGAATGGTCTTGACTGTCTCGCCGATCGGCACCAGGCGTACCCAGATCCTGGTGACGATGCCGAGCGTGCCTTCCGAGCCCACGAGCAGCCCGGTGAGGTCGTAGCCGGGCGTGTCCGCGGAGCTGCCGCCGAGCTGCACGATGGCGCCGTTCGGCAGCACGACTTCCAGACCGAGCGTGTGATTGGTGGTGACGCCATAGCGCAGCGTGTGCGGCCCACCGGAGTTCTCGCCCACGTTGCCGCCGATCGTGCACGCTTTCTGGCTCGACGGGTCGGGCACGTACGTCAACCCGTGCGTTGCCGTCGCCTGTCCGAGTCTGAGGTTGACGACGCCCGGCTCGACCACCGCGCGCATGTTCGGAACATCGATCTCCAGGATGCGCGTCATTCGCGCGAGGCTGATCAGGACGCCACCATTGGCAGGGATCGCGCCTCCGCTCAGCCCTGTGCCAGCGCCGCGCGCGGTGTATGGCACCCCGAGACGGTTACACGCGTTGACGACCGCGCTGACCTCCTGCGCCGAGAGCGGGAACACCACCAGCGCCGGACGGTGCTTGTCGATCGAGCCGTCGTACTCATAGAGCATCAGGTCGTAGTCACGCCAGAGCACCCGCTCCGGCGGCAACAGCGTCCGCAGCTCCTCGACGATCGCCTCCGCGGCGACTTCCACCGCCATCCGGCTAAGTGTAGTTCAGTGTCGTTCCGAGCTTGCCAGGGATCTCGCGTTGTGACAGATCAGCCAGCGAGGGCTTCGCGCAGCAGTGGGCGCGTCGGCCAGGCCTCGCGCATCGCATCCGCCAGGCACTTCGCGGCGATGCGGGCATCCGGCGCGTCCACGATTTCCGAAACCACCGAGATGCCATCGGCGCCCGAGGCGATCACCTGGTGCGCATTGCCTGCCGAGATCCCGCCGCCAGCCAGAATCGGCACATGCACCTTGGCTTTGATGCGCCGCACCAGAGTAGGACCGAGCGGGTTGCGCTCCTGCGCGTAGTGGCTGAAGAACAGCGGCTCGACGACGAGGTAGTCTGCGCCGGCCTGTTCGGCGGCAACGGCTTCGGCCACGCTGGTTACCGTTTTGCCCACCAGGATGCCGCGCCCCGCCTGTTTTGCAGCGGAGATGGGCAGACTGTCGCCCGACAGGTGCACGCCATCCGCGCGCGCGGCGACCGCGACGTCAACGCGGTCGTAGATCACGAGCGGCACGCCGCCCAACGCCAGACGGCGCATCCGCTCGGCTTCGCCGAGGAGGTCGCGCGCTGACATATCGGGCTCGCGCAGCTCGAGCATATTGACGCCGCCCGCCAGCGCGGGCATGAAGACATCCTCGAGAGAACGGTCCCCAAAGCGCATCCGGTCGGTCACGAGAAGGAATAGTGGAGCCGACGGCAGGTTGTACTTGGACACGCTTCCGATCTCCCGGGACTGAGTATTTGATCGCTAACTTGTGGCTGCTTGAACGCGCGCACGTTCCCGTAGGCGGACCGTCTCGCGTACGAGCTCGGCCACCATCTCGTATCGATGAAAGCTGGGAACCAGGAGCACGCCGTTCACGCGCGAGTCGCTCAACACGTCGAGGAGGAATTGGTGCGCTAGCTCGAAGCCGACTTCGATGCCCCGCTCCCCCGCCTCTTTCATTCTACGCAAGTGCTCTTCAGGTATCACCACCCCAGCCAGCTCGTTGTGGCAGAACTCCGCGTGCTTGTAGCTCTGCAGCGGCATGATCTCGACCACCGTCGGAATCTTCGGTTTCGGCACACGCGAGAAGAACCGATCGAGCTGTTCGAGGTCGTACAGCGGCTGGGTGATCGCGAAATCGGCGCCCGCTTCCACCTTCTGGTGATACCAGTCCAGCTCGAATTCGAGGTCGTCGGCCATCGGGTTCACGGCGCACGCGATCAGAAAGTTGGTCGGCCGACCGATCGAGTTGCCTGCCCAGTCGAGTCCCTGATTGAGCTGCTTGATGATGCGAATGAAGCCGGGCGACTTCACGTCCCAGACTCCGGTTGCGCTGGGGTAGCTGCCCATCTGTGGTGGATCGCCGGTCAGTGCGATCACGCTCCGAATCCCGAGCGCGTGCGCGCCGAGCAGTTCTGACTGCAGAGCCATGAGGTTGCGGTCGCGGGTGGTGAAATGGATCAGGCTCTCGATGCCGACCCGCTGCTCGCACAAGGCCGCGAAGGCGATACAGCTCATGCGTACCCGCGCCATGGGGCTATCGCCGACGTCGATGCAATCGGCCCCCGCCTGCTTCAGGAGCGCTGCGCCCTGGAGCATCTTGTTCGGGTTGATGCCGCGCGGGGGGTCGACTTCGACACTGATGATGAACTCGCCTGCGTGGACCTTGCGGGCCAGCACTGAGTCGTGCTCGGGCGCGCGCTCCGCGCGCTCGGGCTCGGCCCTGGGCTGCGGCTCGCTGGCGACTTTGACTGCCGACGTGGAGGGTCGTACTCCGGGCAACGCTGCCCGCATGGCGGCGATATGGGCTGGCGTGGTGCCGCAGCAGCCGCCGATCACGGCCGCGCCTGCCTCGGCGAAGCGGCGCGCGTACTCGGCGAAGTATTCGGGCGTCGAAACGTAGATCTGCCGCCCACCCTGGGTGGTTGGCGTGCCGGCGTTGGGCATCGCCGACAGCGGGGTCGTGGCCACGCTGCGCATCTCCAGGATCGCGTCAAGCGCTGCTTGCGGGCCCACGCCACAGTTGACGCCGAGCACATCGACACCCAGCTTCTCCAGCGCCCTGACGACGGCCGACGGTGTGGCGCCAGCCAGCGTGGTGCCGTCCATGTCGACGCTGACCTCAGCCACGATGGGCAGGTCCGCCGAGACTGCCCGAGCCGCCTGCACTGCCGCGCGGAGCTCGATCAGATTCGAGAACGTTTCCAGCACCAGCAGATCGACGCCGGCCTCGAGCAGCGCCTCGATCTGCTCGGTGAAGATCGCGGTCGCCTCGTCCGGTTCGAGCGTGCCGATCGGCGCCAGCGGCTGGCCGATGCTGCTCACCGAGCCGGCCAGAAAGACTGGCTCGCCGCTGATCTCTTTGGCATCGCGGGCGACTTTGACGCCGCGGAAGTTGATGTCTCGGACTTTGTTTTCCAGTCCGTAGGTGGCCAGCCGGACGCGATTGGCGGCGAAGGTGTTGGTCTCGATGACTTCCGCGCCGGCCGCGATGTAGGCGCGGTGGACCGCCTGGACGAGGTCAGGCTGCAACAAGTTCAGCTCGTCGAAGCAGCGCTCGTACGGGATGCCTTGCGCGTACAACTGCGTACCCATCCCACCATCGAAGAGGATGGGCGTCCCCTGGCCCAGGCGATCCAGGAACGCGCTTACTCGCACAGCGACCCGTAAGTCTAACGCGTGTGCGTACTTTGGAAAATTTGCGTTCGGGAGTGGGCCGCGCTCGCTCCAATCCGCTCGGGCGCCGCTGGTCGCGTCGCCCGGACGCCCTTCGGGCTGCTCCCTTCGCTCCCGCTTGGCACACCCTTCAGAACGGCCCCTGCGCTTCGCTGGGCAGAGGGCACCCGGGGTCGGACTGTAAGCGTGATGCTCCGCTGGCTCCGCTGGCAGGCACTGCTTGTTCCCTCTCCCTCTGGGAGAGGGCTAGGGTGAGGGCGAGCTAGAAGCTGAGACACTGAAGCTTGTGCATGCGCCACCGCACCACGCCCCGCTGCGAACGCGACGGCTTCCGCGGGCACGTGAGTTGCGTAACATGAGCCCATCAACAAAGACGGGGGGCTGCGAGCAGAAGGGCACGTACAGCACAACAAGCGATCGCGATAAAAAACAATTGAAGTGAGCGCCAGGTCCCACTCTCTGAGTGGGATGACGAGGTAGGGGATCTCGAAAGACTCGGCGGGTGACCCTCGGCTGCGCACGGTCGTCATGGGCGGGACAAAACGAGGTGGGTAACCCCTCGACAAAGCCGACCCAGTGTGCGGGGTTCCGTTCACCACGGATGGAATCCGTCTGTTGCTGGCGTGCACACAAGACCGCGGCCTCCTCTCGAAGAAGGAGAGGAGCATGTGCGGAATCTTCGGCTATGTCGGTACCCGCCAGGAGGGCCCACAGCTGGTCCTGGAGGGACTGCGAAAGCTCGAGTACCGCGGCTATGACTCGTGGGGCATCGCCACCCGCCACAACGGGCTGCTGATCGAGAAGCACGTCGGCAAGATCGGCCAGGCCCAGACATCGTTACCAGGCGGCAGCGCGGCGCTCGGCCACACCCGCTGGGCCACCCACGGCGGCGTCAGCGAGGCCAACGCCCATCCGCATCTCGACTGCCAGGGCCGCCTGGCGGTCATTCACAACGGCATCATCGAAAACCACGAGGAGCTGCGCCGCGAGCTCAAGGCGCACGGCCACACCTTCACGTCGCAGACCGACACCGAGGTGGTGTGCCACCTGCTGGAGGACGAGCTCAAGGAGCGCGATGAGCCAGCCGAGGGCTGCGAACGCCTGATCCAGGCATTGCTCACCGTGTTCAGAATGCTGGAAGGTCTGAGCGCAATCAGCGTCCTGGACCCCGAGCAGCAGTGCATCGCCGCGGCCAAGAACGGCTCGCCGCTGGTGCTCGGCTACGGCGACGACGGCAACTTTCTGGCCAGCGACTCGTCAGCGCTGCTCGAGCACACCCGCCGCCTGACCTTCCTCGAAGACGGCCAGGCCGCGCTCATCACCGCCAATCAAGCGGTCGTGTACGACGTGGCCAGCGGCCGCCGCCAGGCGGAAGCGCGCGTGTGGGACATCACCTGGCAGGAAGAGCAGGCCGGCCTGGATGGCCATGCCGACTTCATGTCCAAGGAAATCGATGAGCAGCCGAGCGTGCTGCGTCGCATCGCGACGGCGCGCACGGCCGATGCACAGGGGCTGGCCGACGCGATCTCGGTCGCGCGGACCGTCCACTTCGTGGGCTGCGGCTCCGCGGCGCACGCCGCCAAGTGCGGCGAGTACTACTTCTCGCGCATCGCGCTGCAGCAGGCCAACTTCGTGGTTGGCTCCGAGTTCGGCTACCTGGCCGATTTTCTGACCGACCGCAGCCTGGTGGTCGGCTTCAGTCAGAGCGGCGAGACGATCGACTTGCTGGAGTCCATGAAGTCCGCCAGGGTGCGCGGGGCATGCCTGGCCGCGCTGGTCAACGTGGAGGGCTCGAGCCTGTATCGCATGGTCGATCAGCCGATTCTGTTGTCGGCGGGTCCCGAGCGGTGCGTGCTGGCTACGAAGAGCTTCACGGCCAAACTCGCGGTGCTGCTCATGGCGGCGTACGCCGCCCGCGGCGACGTCCGGCAGGGCGCCGAGCTGGTCCTTCGCGCCGCCGACGAGATCCAGAGTTTTCTCACGGATGGCCGCGTCGAGCAACTGCAGCAGCTGGCCGAGCGCTTCAAAGATGCCCACCACCTGTACGTGATTGGACGCGGCCCGAGCTACCCGATGGCTCTGGAAGCCGCGCTGAAGATCAAGGAGGTGAGCTACATCCACGCCGAAGGCTTCGCCGGGGGCGAGCTGAAGCACGGCGTCATCGCCCTGATCGAGCCAGGCACACCGTGTCTGGTGCTCGCTCCGCGCGACGAAACGTTCCGCGCGATCGTCTCGGGCGCGCAAGAGATCAAGGCACGCGGCGGCTACATCATCGGCATCTCGCCCGAGGCGAGCGACGTGTGGGACGTCCACATCCCGGTAGCCGACGTCGGCGAAGGCGCCTCGATCGTAAACGCGGTCCCGCCCCAGATCCTGGCCTACGAGCTCGCGATCCGCCGCGGCCTCGACCCGGACAAACCGCGCAACCTGGCCAAGAGCGTCACCGTGAAGTAGCGCCTCACGCGAACGTCTTTGCGTTGATTCGTGAGGATTATCATAGATTGCACAGTCAGAGCATTAAGGAATGAGAGGCATGCTCCGATCTCTTCGTAGCGCGCTACTTCCATTTGCACTACTAGCCGTGCTGGTCGGATGTACCAGTCAGAGCAGCGCACCTGCCCCGCCGACAGCGCCGGCCGCCGGTGGCGCCACGGCTGCCAAACCGACCGCGGCCGCCGCTACAGGCGCCCAGGCCGCCACGAGCTTCGACGGCACGCTCCTGTTCGGTGCGTCCATTTCACTCACCGGCAGTACCGCGAAAGAGGGTAGCTTGACCCGCGACGGCTACGACCTCTGGCGCGATACCTACAACAACGCGGGCGGCATCAACGTCGGCGGCAAGCACTACAAGATCGAGACCAAGTATTACGACGACGCCAGCAATGCCCAACAGGCCGCGACACTAGCAGAAAAGCTGATCAAGGAAGACAAAGTCAACTTCTTGCTGGGACCGTATGGCACCAGCCCCACGCTGCAAGTGAGCACCGTGGCCGAGAAGAACAAAATGCCCATGATCGAGGGCAACGGCGCCGCGGAAAGCATCTTCAGCCAGGGGTACAAATACACCTTCGGCGTACTGTCACCGGCGCAGAATTACCTACGTGGTGTCGTCGACCTGAGCCTGAGCTTGGATCCCAAGCCGACGACGGTCGCGGTACTCAGCGCCGACGATCCCTTCTCCGTCGAAGTCGCCGATGCCGCCCGGGGCTATACCGAGCAAAAGGGCCTGCAGGTGGTCTACTACCAGAAGTACCCCAACGCGTCCACCGATCTGCGGGCGCCGTTGACCGAGACCAAGGGCAAGAACCCCGATCTGTTCCTCAACAGTGGCCACTTGCAAGAGAGCGTGGCGATCATGCAGCAGGCCAAGGAATTGGGGTTCAGTCCGAAGGGGTTCGGCTTCAGCGTCGGACCGTCGATTCCTGACTTCGAAACCACGTTGAAGGGCGACTCCAATGCCGTCATGGGCGGCACGCAGTGGACGCCGGCGTTGAAGTACCAGGGCGATGACCTGTTCAAGACGCCCGAGGCGTACAACACGCTGTACAAGCAGACGTTTGGCTACGAGCCCGCGTACCAGAGCGCAGAGTCGACCGCGTGCGGCATCGCCTTCATCAAGGCCATCGAGAAGGCTGGGACGACCGATCCCGACAAGGTGCGCGACGAGATCGCCAAATTGAACTTCACGTCCTTCTACGGACAGATCAAGTTCGATGAGCGCGGTATCAACGTGACCAAGCCGATGGCGGTCGAGCAGTGGCAGAACGGCCGCCGAGTTACGGTCTGGCCGACCGACGTGGCCGAGGGCAAGCCGCTGTGGCCGTTTCCGAGCTGGAGCGGTCGCTAGCGCCTGAGTGGACTTCGTCCAGCATGTTCTGAATGGGGTGCTCCAGGGCTGCATTCTGGCCCTGATCGGGCTCGGGTTTTCGCTGGTATGGGGCATCCTCAACATCATCAACCTGGCCCACGCGGCGTTCATCATGCTCGCCGCGTACCTGACCTACTTCCTGTGGGCCGGGCTCGGCATGGACCCGTTCACCACGCTGCCCGTGACCATGTCGGCGCTCTTCCTGGCCGGCTACGCCCTGCAGCGGTACGTGATCAACCTGGTGATGGGCGCCTCGATCCTGACCACGTTCCTGCTGACGTTTGGCTTCGAGAGCCTGCTCGTCAACCTCGCGTTGCGGCTGTTCTCGGCCGATACCCGCCAGTCGAGGCCGTTCTACGCCAACGCCGCCTTCACCATCGGGCCGCTCTATATCCCGTACACGCAGCTCGGCGCGGTGGTGGTTGCGCTGCTGCTCACCTACCTGGTGTACCTGTTCCTCGACCACACGAAAACGGGCAGCTCCATCAGAGCCGTAGGCCAGGACCGCGTGGCGGCACGGCTGATGGGCATCGACATCGGACGCACCTACGCGCTCACCTTCGGCATCGGCGCTGCTCTGGCGGGCGCTTCGGGCACCTTGTTGTCCACCACCAGCGGCTTTGCGCCGAACGGGTTTGGCACCTTCAACGTGCTCGCGTTCTCGGTGGTGGTGCTGGGTGGTCTAGGCAGCATCCCCGGCGCGCTGATCGGTGGACTCGCCTTCGGCCTGGTGTATGAGTTCGGCGGCACGTACGTGCTGTCGCAGCGGGATGTGCTGATCTTCGCGATCTTGATCCTGGTCCTGGTGTGGCGTCCAACCGGCCTGCTGGGCCGCGAAGGCTACCGGTGAGGCTCGCTCGCTACGCTCGCTCACGGAGTGAGGAGTGAGGAGTGAGGAGTGAGGAGTGAGTGAGGAGTGAGGAGTGAGGAGTGAGGAGTGAGGAGTGAGGAGTGAGGAGTGAGGAGTGAGGAGTGAGGAGTGAGGAGTGAGGAGTGAGGAGTGAGGAGGAGGAGTGAGGAGTGAGGAGTGAGGATTGGGGAGTGAGGAGTGGGGGGACCGAGAGGGCAACACTTGCCATGCGTACGTGCCCATGCCGGTCCACGTTGGGCTGGGTTCGTCTCTCCCCCACCCGCCACCCCCCAACCCCCAACCCCCCGGCGCGGAGCGCCACCCCCACTCCCCAATCCTCACTCCCCACTCCTCGGGCGCGGAGCGCCCCATGAACCTGCTCATCCTGGTCGCGGGCACCGCGCTGGCCATCGTCGCGGCGCGGCCGCGCGGCTCGCCTGCGCTTCGCCGAGCGGCGACCGCCGCACTGTTCCTGATGATGGCCGTGGCGCCGTTCATCTCCAGCAGCACCTCGATCCTGTTCGACGCCCTCACGGCGATGTGCATCGCCTACGGCTGGAACGTGATCGGCGGATACACCGGCTATGCCGCCTTCGGCAACGTCGCCTACCTGGGGCTGGGCGCGTTCGTCGCGGCTGGGTTCATGAGCCGCCAGCCCGGCCACCTGGCCTGGCCGTGGTTCATCGGCATCCCGCTGTCGGTGCTCATCGTGTCCCTGGTCGCGGGCGCCATCGGCCTCGTGGTCTTGAGACTCCGCGGACACTACTTCTCGATTGCCACGCTCGGCGTGGGCGTGGCGATGCCGCAAGTCATCCACGCCGATGCGGCCTTCGGCGCCCGCGGAGCGTTTCCCAATTTCTTCGGCGGCGGACTGCCGCTCAATTTCCCGCTGCCGCAGGACGTCCAACTGGGACCCTTGCGGCTCGATCCGGATCAGGGCCTGTACTTGCTGGGCCTGGCCACAGCGCTGATCGGTTGGGCGTTGACCATGCGCCTGGGGCGAGGCAAATTCGGCTATGGGCTGATTGCCATCCGCGAGAACGAGGAAGCCGCCGAAGTCATGGGCGTCAACACCACGCAGAGCAAGGTGTACGCGTACATGATCAGCGCCGCGCTGGCGGCGCTCGGCGGCGCGGTCCTTGGCTACAAGCTCACCAACATGACCACCGAGGCCGAGGCGCTGTTCAGCACCACCAACAACCTGCAGATGATCATCATCTGTTTGATCGGCGGGGTCGGCACCTTGTGGGGGCCGTGGATTGGGGCGTTCATCCTGTTCGGGATCCAGGAGGCGCTGCGGCTGCTGTCCAGCAGTCAGGAGTTCCTGGCCTGGCAGGGTGTGATCTTCGCGCTGCTGGTGGTGCTGGTGGTGCTGTTCTTGCCGCGCGGCGTGATGCTGTTCGTGCTCACGCGCACGCGGCTGACGTGGAAGGTCTTCGCGCGCAACCTGGTGGCATACCGCATATGACCCTGCCATCGGCGCAGGCTGAGCGGATGCTCGAAGTCAAGGACGCCACCAAGCGGTTCGGCGGGGTCATGGCCGTCCAGGACATCAGCTTCGACGTCCAGCCAGGTGAGATTCTCGGCCTCATCGGGCCGAATGGCGCAGGCAAGACCACCCTGGTCAACCTGATCACGGGCGTGCAACACCCCACGCGCGGCTCGATCGTGTTCGAAGGCCGCGACCTGGCTGGCCTGCGACCGCACCAGATCGGCCGCATGGGCATTGCCCGCACGTTTCAGGTGGTGCGGCCATTCGCGAATCTGAGCGTGCTGGAGAACGTCGCGGTTGGCGCCATGTACGGCGCCGGCGGGGCGAAACGCTCAGCTCGCGAAGCAATGCAGGTGGCCGCGGAGATCCTCGAGTTCGTGCACCTCGCGCCGCGCCGCGACGACCCCGCGGAGAGTCTGCCGATTGCCGGCCGCAAGCGGCTCGAGATGGCCAAGGCGCTGGCGATGGAGCCGAGGTTGCTGCTGCTCGACGAGGCCATGGCTGGCTTGCGCGGCGTCGAAGTCGACCAGGCCATGGACCTGATCCGATCGGTCAGTGCGCGCGGCATCACCCTGCTGATCATCGAGCACGTGATGAAGGTCATCACCGGCGTGTGCAGTCGCGTGGTTGTGCTCGACTACGGTCGCAAGATCGCCGAGGGCAGCGTGGCCGAAGTGACTGCCAATCCGGCGGTGATCGAGGCCTATCTCGGCAAACGCTACAGCCAGGCGCACAGCTCGAGCAGCGGTGTCTGATCCGCACCCGGACGGCGCAAGCCAACAACCCCTTCTCCGCGTGCGCGACCTCAACGTCGGGTACGGCGAGGTGCAAGTCCTCTGGGATGTGTCGCTCGAGGTCCGCGCGGGCGAAATCGTCGCCCTCGTGGGCGCCAACGGCGCCGGCAAGAGCACGCTGCTGTCGACGATCAGTGGTCTGCTGCAGCCGCTGTCAGGCTCGATCGAGTTCGCTGGCCATGCGATCGCCGGCGTCGGGACGCAGCGCATCGTGGACCTCGGGATTGCGCACGTGCCCGAGGGCCGGCGGCTGTTTCCCGCGATGACCGTGCGCGACCAGCTGCTGCTGGGCGCCTTTCGCCGCCGCGACCGCACTGCCGTTGCCGACGACCTGGAGCGAGTTCTGGGGTTGTTCCCGCGCTTGCGCGAACGTGTCAGTCAACTGGCGGGGCATCTGTCAGGCGGGGAGCAGCAGATGGCCGCGATCGCGCGCGGACTGATGGCGCGGCCTCGGTTGCTGATGATCGACGAGCTGTCGTTGGGCCTGGCGCCGGTGCTGATCGAGCACCTGATGGAAACGATCGGCCAGCTGAATGCCGACGGCATGACCATCCTGATCGTCGAGCAGGACGTGCAGGCCGCGCTGGAGCGCGCGGCCCGTGGCTACGTCCTCGAAACGGGCCACATCGTGCTATCGGGCGCAGCCGCGGACCTCTTGCAAGACCAGCGGGTCCGCCAGGCCTACCTTGGAGTCTAGACGTGCGCTACCTGCTCACCCCCCGAAGGGAACGACCACCGGTCATGTGCACGCGTGCGGAGTAACTGCCAGCCGCCAGGCCAGCGCGACCGCCGCATAAACTGGCGGGATGTGGAATTCGTTTCGCACTGATTCGCCTCCGGCGATTACGACCGAAGTCATCACGTATGCGGGAGCGAACGGCGATCAGATCAATGCCTACGTCGCCAAGCCCGTGGGCAATGGTCCCTATCCGGGCATCGTCGCGGTGCACCACTTTCCCGGCTGGGATGAGTTCTACCAGGAGTTCTCGCGACGCTTGGCCAACCACGGCTACACGGTGATCTGTCCGAACCTGTACTTCCGCGAGGGCCACGGCTCGCCCGACGACATCGCCGCCAAGGTCCGCGCCCAGGGCGGCATCCCCGATGACCAGGTCGTCGGCGACTGCTCAGCGGCCATGGAGTGGCTCAAGAAGCAGCCAACAAGCAACGGCAAGGTCGGCATCATCGGCACCTGCTCCGGCGGCCGCCACTCCGTGCTGGTCGCCTCACGGGCGAAGGGATTCGACGCGGTAGCCGACCTGTGGGGTGGCGGTGTCGTCGCCGCGCAGGATCAGCTCACCGACAAGCGCCCGGTCGCCCCCATCGACTACACCAAGGATTTGAGCGCGCCGCTCCTGGGCCTCTTCGGCAACGACGATCAGGCGCCCACGGCCGATCAGGTCAACCAGCACGAGGAAGCGCTGAAGAAAAACAGCAAGAAGTACGAGTTCCACCGCTACGACGGTGCCGGGCACGGCTTCTTCTACTACCACACGCCGCTCTACCGACAGCAGCAGGCGATGGACGGCTGGGCCAAAGTCTTCGAGTTCTTCGAGCGGAACCTGAAGGGGTAGTCGACGATATGTGCACGATGATCAACGAAACGACCCTGATCGCCGGGGTTGGCCGCGGCGCCGCCGGGTGGTTCCCCGTGACGCAGGCGCACATCGGCTACGACCACGCCACCCACACGCAGGCCGAACACGCCTTGCTGCTCGATTTCGTGAATCCTGAGATGGGCGCCGGCGCGCGCATCGCGCTGGAGCTGAATATCGCGTCGGGCAAGGCGCTGGTCGAGACACTGCAGGCAGCCATCAGGGCGGCCGAGCTCAGCGGCGTGCGCGAGTAACCAGGTGCGCTAGCGCGCGCACCTCGGCGCCGTAGTGCTCCAGCGTTATCGAGCTTGCTCGATTCGTTCGATGCGGTAGCGCGCCTTGCCCGACGGGATGTCCACTTCCACGATCTCGCCGACGGCGTGGTCTTTCAACGCGCTGCCTACAGGCGACTGGATTGAGATGCGGCGATTGCGCGTATCGACCTCGCCCGGACCGACCAACGTGTAGTCAAGCTCCTCGTCGAACTGTAGGTCCTTCAAGACAACGCGGCTCCCAAGCCCAGCGCGCTCGTTCGAGGTCATGCGCTCCACAACGCGGGCGGCCTTGATTTGACCGCGCAGCCGCTCGATCTGCCGCTGTACATCGGCCATGTGCCGCTTGGCTTCGTCGTACGGCGCGTTCTCGCGAAAGTCGCGGTCCTGGTAGGCCGCCGCGAGGTCCTCGCGGACCGCCGGCATGTCGACCGACTCCAGTTGCTCCAGCTCGGTCTTGAGCTGCTGCAGTCCTTCGCGGGTGAGCTCGACGACGGCCGCTTCCTCCTTGCGTGCCTGTCCGGCGCCACCCTTGCGCCGCACCCGCAGGCCGGCGCCGAGATTGGTCTCGGTCAGCTTCTTCGACTTCAGATCGGACAGGAACGCCTTGAGCGCCTCTACGCGCGTGGCGGCATCGCCGGCAGTGTCGGCTAGATACTGCTGATAGCGTTCGACTTCGAGCTTGGTTATCTGGGACACGTTGCGCGTGGGCCCCATGTGCCGCACGAAGCGGTTTATCTCGCTGGCGGCAAGCTCGCGCTGCCCGGCTCCCAGATTGCCGAGATAGCGCGCCGAGGCTTGTCCCAGACTCATCGTGTCGACTTCGGACGGAATGACAGCACCTCCAATGGCTGGGACTGACTAAATTATACGGATGGGCCTGACTGCGCTCCGGAACTCGAGGTGAGCGCGCTCGTCGACGGCGCGCGCCAACTGGGCATCGAGCTCAGCACTGGCCAGTTGGCGCAGCTCGATCAGCTTGGCGCCGCCCTGCGTGAGGCGAACCAGCGGGTCAATTTAACCCGCATTGTCGATCCGGCTGAGATCGAGACACGCCATTTTCTCGATTCGCTCACCGCCGCGCTGCCGCTCATCGACAAACTCCGCGCCGGCGCTGACTTGCGCCTGATCGACGTCGGCAGCGGCGGCGGCATGCCGGGGCTGCCCCTCAAAATCGCGTTTCCCGCGCTGCAGGTCACGCTGCTCGAGTCGGTGGGCAAGAAGGCAGCGTTTCTCACCGAGGTCACCGAGCAGTTGAAGCTGCGCGACGTACAGGTCCTCGCCCAGCGTGCCGAAACAGCCGCACGCGATCCGACCCACCGCGATGCCTACGACTGGGCAACCGCGCGTGCCCTCGGACCGCTGGCGGTGGTAGTCGAGTTGTGCGCCCCCTTCCTGGCGCCTGGTGGGCTCCTGGTGGCGCAGCGCGCGGGAGACCTGGATGCCGACCTCGCCGCGGCCACGCCAGCATTTAAAGCGTTGAAGCTCTGGACCCGCGTGCCGATCGCGATTCATCTCGATGGCCTGGGCGCCAAACGTGGCCTCATCGTCGGCGAGAAGTACACCACTACGCCGCAGACCTACCCCCGCCGCCCAGGCATGCCCCGCAAGCGCCCGCTGGCCTGACGTCACCCGATTCCGAGGTCAACGCACAGCTCCCTGAGAAAACCCTCGACATCCATGACCAGGCCCAGCGCCTGGAAGCTGCCGCGGTCGGCTAACTTGGTCACCACCGCGGGGTTGATGTCCACGCATACCGTGGTCACCGCTGCCGACAGCAAATTGCCGGTGGCAATGCCATGCAGCATCGACGACAACACCAGCACCATGTCGGCGCCCTGGTGCACCTCCTCACGCATCATGCGCTGGGCACGCAGCGTGTCGGTGATGACGTCGGGCAGCGGACCATCGTCGCGGATCGAGCCAGCCAGAATGAACCGTGCGCCCGACTCGACACAGGCGCGCATGATCCCGTCTGGGATCAAGCCCTGCTCGACCGCTTGGGCAATGCCGCCAGCGCGCCGCACGCGATTGATCGCGCGCAGGTGATGCTCGTGCCCACCTTCGCGTGGCACACCCTCGGCCAGCGACACACCCAGCGAGGTGCCAAACATCGCGACCTCGATATCGTGGGTGGCCAGGCCGTTGCCCGCGAACAGCAGGGTGACGTAGCGCTCGCGGATCAGCGCCGCGACCAGGTCGCGAGTGCCGGTGTGGACCAGGACTGGCCCGCCAACCAGAATCACCCGACCCTGCCGCGAGCGGATCTCGCGCATGCGCTCGGCAATCTCGCGGATCAGCACCGACTTCGGCTTCTCGCTGGAGACGTTGCTGCCCATGAACGCGAAGACCGGCGGCTGCGTTCGCGGACGCTCCAATGGATTGACCTTTACGCCTTCGTGCCCGACCACGATCTGCTCGCCGGCCTTGACGTCTGAGAGCGCGACGGTCCATGCCCGACGGCGTTCTGAATCGACGGCGATCGCGCAATCCATCTCCGGCCAGTCGACGGGCACCCACTGGCCACCGATCCGCACATCGGTCTCGAGATTGGTCGTGGAGTAGAACTCTTCGGGGAAGACGCCATCGGCAGGTGCGGCTTCGAGACGTGCCTGTTCGGGGTGCTCCGGGCTGGCGCCGATGCGTTGCGCGTGGTCGACCAGCAGCGCCAGCAATTCGCGGGTCGGCGCCGAGATCTGGATGCGGGCATACGATGGCTCGTCTTTGCGGCGGCCGACCTCGATCTGTTGGATGACGTAGTCGCCGCCACGATCCATGACGTCGTCCATCAGCTGCGGCAACGCGTACGAGTCGATAATGTGGCCGCGCAGCTCGACCGTCTCGGAGAAGGTCATGCCTCGCCGGGTAGTCTAGCGAAGGATGGATGCGATTCTGCTCGACGTCGGCGGGGTGCTGCTCGTGCCACACGCCGACCCCATCGGCGCCACGCTCGGTGTGTCGGTATCACCTGAGGCCGCCGAACGTGCACACTACGAAGGCACGCGCGCCCTGGACGCCTGCGAAGGCTCCCAGCCCGCGGAGCGCGACGCGTACCTCGAGGCCTACGTGGGCTCGCTTGGCGTCCACGAGGAGCGGGCGGTCCCCAAGCTACAGGCGTTGTTCAGCGCGTCCAACCTCGAGCTGTGGCGCCAACCGGTGCGTGGCTCGATCCAGGCACTGCGGCAGCTGGAAATGGCAGGCCACCAGCTCGCGATCATCAGCAATTCCGATGGCACCGTCGAAGAGCAGCTGCGCCGTGGCCAGATCTGCCAGGTTGGCGAAGGCCTCGGCGTGCCGGTCCTGGCCATCATCGACTCCGCCGTGGTCGGCGTGTCCAAGCCAGCCGCCGAGATCTTCCGCCACGCGATCGACCCACTCGGCGTCGCACCCGAAGGCTGCATCTACATTGGCGATACGGTCCGC
>WNGF01001057.1_pt1 | contig 47388 bp, 76 predicted proteins | sample 5400641 | NCBI WGS metagenome assembly WNGF01 (sample SAMN13153371, study PRJNA577476) | soil metagenome | isolation source: 80 cm soil or saprolite under grassland replicate 2 | place: USA:California | collected 2016-06-15 | reverse complement strand
GCTCTTGTAGTCCACCACCACCAGCGCGTCCCGGGTGGGGTCGAGGTCGATGCGGTCGACGCGGCCGCCGAGCGCGAACAGGCCCCGGTCCAGGAGGACCTCGAAGCGGCGCTCGCAGTGCAGCACCTCCGGCCGGTCCCGCTCCGGCGTCTCCTGCCACCACGCGGTGTAGGCGCGGGCGGTGTCGAGGCTCGAGTCGTACTCGGCGAAGCCGCTGCGGCCGGTGGCGTCCCACGGGGAGCGGTCGGGGTCGTCGAGCAGCGCGCGCTCCTCCGCCTCCAGCGACTGGAGGGTGTCGCGCCACGGGGCGAGCAGCTCCGTCTCGCGCCGCCGGTAGTCGTTGGTCATGCGGGGGGCCTGCGCGCCGCCCTTGCGGCGGCCGTTGTCGGCGTCCTGCTTGATCTGCGCGGCGAGCGCGTCGAGCTCGAGGACGGCGGGGGCCATCTCGTCGCGCAGGCCGAGGTAATCCAGGAACAGCGGCTGCCAGGGCGGTGGCGCGTTGAACCGCCACGCCTGGTGGGTCTTGTCGTCCAGGCCGTCGGGCTGGCCCCTGGTCGCCTCGAGGGCCTGGTGGAGCATGTCGCCGCGGAAGGCGGGCAGGCCCGGCTTCTCCGGCAGCTTCTGCTTGTAGCGGCGTTGCGCGCGAAGCGGGCAGCCAAGGGCCATGGTGATCTTGGTGGGCGACAGCCAGTAGGGGCCGTCCTGCACGATGGGGCGGGTCATTGGGTGCTCACGCCCTTGTCCCAGACGGTGAGGACCCGGCGCAGCCGGTGCGCGGCTGCCGCGGTGAGGTCGTGCGCGTCCAGGTCGCCGTGCAGGTCGCGCAGCGCCTCGCGGGCCTGGCGGGCGGCGCGCAGCTCGGCGACGAGGGCGGGCACGTCGGTGCGGGCGTGGGCGACGAACTCGAAATCTTCCGCCCGTCCCTGCATGTCTCCGCTGTCGGGGCTGGTCGTGATGCCAGGCTCCCAAGGAGCGAGCGCGTCGTCGACCGGGCCGACGCGCTCGACGCGGGTCAGGCGCTTCGGACCGTCGAACGTCGTCAGCTCGACCGGGTAGGCGTTCCAGCAGGACCACGGCCCGGGCGTCGCCTTGTCGGCGCGGGCCTGGACCGCGTCGAGGTCGGGCGCGCTCACCGTTCGGCCCCGGGGTGCCGCAGGTCCGGGTGCAGGCGCAGGTCGAGCGCGGCGGTCTCCCCGACCGTGCGGACCCGGCGGGCCGCGCACGCCAGGGCGCTGCCCGCCTCGGCCCGGTCGAGCACGTAGCGGGTGACCAGCAGCAGGTCCAGGGCGTCCTGCGCGCCCAGGGCGGTGACGGCGCGGCGCCCCGGGGCCGGTAGGGCGCCCGGATCCGGGGCCGGGCCGAGATCGGCGAGGCGGCGGACCTGCGCCTCGGTGCGGCGGGCCTCGGCGGCGGCGCGGAGCGCCTGGGCGCGCCACCGGGCGGTCAGCACGATGGTCGCCAGCAGCCCTGCCACCTCCAGGACAACGATGACGGCGATGGGGAGCATCAGGCGCTCACGTGTCCTGCTGGGACGCGACCCGCGTCGCAGAGCCGGTCGAGCAGCGCGAACGCGGACTCCTGGAGCTGGGTGACGGTCGGCTGGAGCGCGTCCCGGGCGGCGGCCCCGGCGGCGGCCCGGGCGGCGGCCCAGGCGGCGGCCCAGGCGGCGGCCCAGGCGGCGGCCCCGGCGGCGGCCCGGGCGGCGGCCCCGGCGGCGGCCCCGGCGGCGGCCCCGGCGGCGGCCCCGGCGGCGGCCCCGGCGGCGGCCCGGGCGGCGTCCCAGGCGGCGGCCCGGGCGGCGTCCCGGGCGGCGGCCCGGGCGGCACGTGCCGCCTTCATCGTCCGGTTCAGCTCCGCCTGGAGGCTCCTCGCCGGTTCGGCCCCGGTAATCGGCGGGGCCTGCTCCAGCCGTTCCGCCTGCCCGGTCAGCCCGGCGGCGCGCAGGAACGCGGGCGCGCAGACCCGGGCGAGCCAGTCGGTCAGCAGCCACGCGCGGGCCTCGTCGGCGCCGTCGCCGGCGGTGCCGACCATGCGGGGGATGTAGGGGACCAGCCGCTGGCGGGTCCGCTCGTCGAGCGCGTCGTTCCAGTCGCGCCCGAACGCGCCGAGCACGGGGGAGACGCAGGCGGGGTTGTCGGTGTGGGGCTTGCCGGCCCACCAGGCGACGGCCTCCAGGAGACAGACGCCGTGCTCGCGGGTGTCGTGGGCGCCGTGGTCGAGGTGGATGGTGGCAAGATCGACGTGGCTGGTCATTTGCGCAACGCCCTTTCGAAGCTGTGGCTGCAGAGGATGGCGACGGTCAGTACGCAGGCGGGCCAGGCGACCACGCCGACAATCGCGAGGACGAACATTTGCCAGGTCATGCGGTTTCCTCAGTCGTAGAAGCCGGCCATCGCGTCGGCCGGCCGTCGTCGTGGTGGCCGGAGTGCGGGCAGCGCGGGAATGTGGGTGCCGCGCAGGCGGGCTTCCTCGCCGGCGGCGGCGTGCAGGTGGCTGCACGCCTGGTCGGCGGGGACGGGGACGCCCTGGCGCTGGCGGAGGAGACGGGGGTGGTCGCAGCGGCCGACCCACCCCTCGGGCCGCAGCCAAAGGTCCACGCGGTACACCAGACCCTGGTCGCCGAGTACCAGCCAAACCGCCCAGTAGTTCCCGCCGTCCTCACGGGCGAGCTGGGCGTGGTCGCGCAAGCGGTCGGCCTTGTCGGCGCAGTAGCGGCTCACCTGCTCCGGGTCCACGTCGACCCACGGGGCGGTCATGTTCGCCGCTCCTCGCCGTGAACCCTGGCGTCAGGCGCAATAGCACCACGTGCGCGGAGCCGATCGACTATGGCCGCTTCGGTCTCGCCAGTGAAGATCGCCACCAGGTGCGGCGAACCGGCAAAACCGAGCTCGCGCAACTCGACCACGATCGGCTGGTCCGCCTGGAGTCGCCGGATGTTCTCGGCGGACAGGCCCAGACCGACTACCGTGCGACCGTCGGGCATGGAGCCCACGAACTTGATCACCTCGGCCACCGCCTCGGCCGCAACAGCGCGACCTGGACCCGCCACCAGCCGCAGGCGACCGTCGTGCCGGCCACGGCGGGACGGCCCCGCCAGGAGATCGGCTCCCGGCCGGCGTGCCAGCGGCGGACGAACCACCTAGGGCTCAGGCCACGGTTGGCCCGCACGAACGGCCTCACGCGGTCCGCCGCCCCGGGCCCCACCGGCGCGGGCGGCGCAGGGGAGTCGCCGTCCGCGCCGGCAGGGCCGCGTCCGCCCGGGCCCGGGCCGGCCCGGGCGGAAGCGTCAACTGGAGCGTCCCGACGCGGCGCAGCGTGCCGCACATCGCCTGCAACGCCGCCAGCGTGCCGATCCCCTCGTGGACCTCGATGATCTGCGCGGGGGTCAGGCCCGCCCGGTAGCCCGCGGCGGCGAGGTGGCCGGCGACGATCGCGAGGCGCTGTTCGATGCCGGTGGCGTCGAGGTCGACGGTGAGCATCAGCGGCCCCGCTGCGCGACGACGACCCGCCACGGTCCGGGCGTCCAGTCGTCGGCCTGCCGGTTCGCCTGGTCGTCCTGGCGGGCCTGCTCGCGCCGCAGCGCGTGCAGCAATCGCAGCGCGCTGCGGGCCTCCTGCTGGAGCCGGTCGAGCTCGGCGGCGGGGTCGCGGGCCTGCCACAGCTCGCGGGTCATGGTCGCGGCGACGCGGTTGTGGCCGCCGCTGGCCGACCCGAGGCACTTGAGGGCCTGCTTGGCGAGGACGACGTAGCCGGCGGGTGTCGTCCACGCCGCCGGGACCAGCCGCCGTGGCGGGGGTGGGAGGGCGAGCGGCGCCGCGCGGGACAGGACCGCCTGGACGGGCGGGGCGGCCGTGGGGCGCCGCGCGTGGAAGAGGCGGCGGACGGTGGTGGCGGTGCGGTGCAGCGGTCGCATCGGGTAGGGTCCCTTCCGTGTCGGGCGGCGCCGGTCTCCGGACGGGGCGGGCGCCGCTTGGCGTTCAGGTCTGGCGCGTCCCCCCCCGTGCGAGCGCGCGGACCGCGGCCTCGGGGTAGCGGAAGCGCCCGCCGAGGGTCCGCAGGTGCGGCAGCCGGCCCTGCTTGGCCCAGCGGCTGACGGTCTTGGGGGACACGTGCAGGATCTCGGCGGCCTCGCCGGTGTGCAGGTAGCGTTCCCGCTGGACGGTCACGGACGGTCCTTCCTGTTCGCATAGGCGGTGCGGCGGGGTGCCTCCGGCTCGCCGGGCAGCGGCTGCGGGGGCGGCTCCCCGTCGCCCTCGGGTGTCGGCAGCGGCTCCGGGTCGCGCAGCGCCGCGAACAGGGCGGGATAGTCCAGCCGGAACGTGTCGGCGAGGCGGAGCAGCGTGATCGTTTGCGGGTGGGTGACCTCGCCGCGTTCCAGCGCGGTAACGGTGCGGAGGCTGACGCCGGCGCCGGCGGCGAGCTCGAGCTGGGTGAGCCCCGCGTCTTCGCGGAGCTGGCGGAGCCGGGTCGGGTCGATGCAGGTCACCGGACCCGCCCTACGATCCAGCTCGCCACGGTCTGCGCGGTGACGGCGGTCAGGACGAGCCGCCAGCGGACCGGCAGGTCCGGGTGGCCGTAGAGGCGGCCCCGAAGCCAGCTCATTGGCCCACCGCTTTTCCCGCCGGCTCCGGCGAGGGTGCCTCGAGGAGCTCCGCGACGGGCTTGCCAAGGGCCCCGGCGATCGCCTGGAGCGTCCGGAGCTCCGGGTTGTCGTTCACGTCCCGCTCCAGCTCCGAGATGGTCTTGATGAGCACGCCCGCACGGATGGCGAGTTCTCGCTGGGTGAGCCCGGCGTCTTCGCGGAGCTGGCGGAGCCGCTTGCCGATCACGTTTGGGATCGCCTCCTGTCGGTTGACTTAGGGATGCTGGCACCGAGCCCCTGCCTTGTCAACCCTCACAAGGGTACACCTTTGGGCTTGACGTCAGAACTTCCAGGGGTACAATCCTGGGGTGTCCCACACGTTGGGGGGCAGCGACAGGAGGACGGCCCATGGGGGCAGCAGAGTTCGGTCGGCTAGTCGCGGACCGCATGGACCAGCTCGAGCTCAGTCAGAACCGGCTCGCCTCACGGCTGGGAGAACTCGCCGACGGACGGATCTTCGACGCGACCCAAATCCGGCTCATCCGGCAGGGCCGCCGCCGCCTTGACCAAATGCTCGTCGCCCGCCTGATCGAAATCCTCGGCCTTGACCCCGACGAGGCGTGGGCGGCATCGGGGCTGCTCCCCCCGGAGGTGACCGCGGAGGAGCTGCGCAAGCTCCGCTCGTTTCGAGCGGCCAGCGTAGCCACCACCCCGAGCGGGGTTACCGACAGGAAACCAGCAATCGCCGGTGCGCGCATCCTCCCCTTCAAGCCCCGCCACCCCCTGCTCCCGCTGCCACGCCCCGCCTGACCCGTCCCTGTCCACCGAGCCCCGCCGCGGGGCGCGTCGTCACAGCGGCACCCGTCCCGGTCGCCGGCTCACTGCGCAGGAGCCGGGGCCAGCCCTCGAGGTCCCTGCCCACCGACCCCGCCGTCGCCCAGCGCGCAGCCCGGGCAGGCGATGACAGGATGACAGGATTCGTCCCATCCACCGGAACCGGCATATCAGCCGACTCCGCCGTTTCGCCCTGTCCGGACCGGGGTAGGACGCGGGGACCGCCGTCTCTGGGCGTTCGGCCCGGAAGGGGGGCACCGTGGCCGGCGGGGGGGCGCTGTCGAACCGGCAGGTCTGGTCGCGCTACCGCGACTGGCACCTCGACCAGCGCCACAGCCCCGCCACCGTCCGCCACTACCGCGTCGTCCTGCACGACTTCTGGGCCACCCTGGCGCCGCGCCCGTGGTCGGAGGTCCGCCGCCGCGACCTCGACCGGTGGCTGGACCGCCGCTGCCGCCCCCACCAGGCCCACGCCGGCCAGCCGCTGGCCCGCAACACCCGCGCCGCCTACTCCCGCCGCGTGCTCCGCTTCTACACATGGGCGAGCGCCCGGCGGCTGCTGCCCGGCCGCAACCCGTTCGAGGACGTCGCGCCGGAACGGTGGGCAGCGCGGCGGCCCCGCGCGCTCCCGCTCGACAGCGTCGCCGCGCTGCTGCACTGGCTCGCCGACGACCCGCGCCTGTACCTGATGGTCTGCCTCGGCTACTACCAGATGCTCCGGGTCGGGGAGATCGTGCGCCTGTCGGTGGAGGACGTCCGCCTCGACACTGTGACACCAATGCTGCGGGTGCAGGGCAAGGGCGGCCAGGAGACGTGGATGGCGCTCAACCGGGCGCTGGTGCCGCACCTGCGCGCCTACCTCGCCGGCCGGCCACCGAACGGGCCGCTCATCGAGAACCGCCGCCGGCCGGGTGCGCACCTGTCGGCGGGCTACGGGGCGGAGCTGGCCGCGCGGGCGCTGCGGCCGCTGGTGGGGGACTCCCTGCACGCGCTGCGCCACACGGGCGCGACCGCGCTGCGGGACGCGACGGGGTGGAACCTGCTGGTGGTCCAGCGGGCGCTGCGGCACGCCTCGGCCGCGTCGACGCAGGGCTACCTGGACGACGCGCCGGAGCTGCTCGCCGGGTTCCTGGAGCTGCTGCCCGACCCGCTCGAGCGGCAGCGGAGCGCGCCTTGACGCTACGCGTCGGTCTTGCGGCCGTAGCGTTCCCAGGCGGCCTGGCGGGTCACCCCGAGAGCTCGGCCAATGTCCTCCCAGGAGCGGTTGAGTTGACGGGCTTCGCGGACGAGGCGGACGACCTCGGTCTCGGCCCTGTCCGCAGCGGCCCGGGCCGCGCGGAGCTTGTCGAGGGTCACGTCGGGCACCGGTGCTCCTTGTGTAAGGGACTCTTGACGCCCTCCGAGTCTAGGCGTAAAGTGGTCCTGACAGCAAGAGGAAAAGGGGGGGGCGCGAGATGGCCGATCGGGTCGGGACCGCGGACGAGGCGATGGCCGCCGTCCTCGCCGACGAGCTGCTGCACGTCGACGGCGAGCCGGCCGGGTGGGCACTGCTCGGCTGGGGCGACCACCGTCACGGGCTCGCCGAGCTCCGCAGGCAGGGCAAGAAGTTCGCGCCGTCCGCGACGCTGTGGACGTGCGAGTGGACCGACGGGTACGGCGACGAGCGCCGCTCGACGGTAGTGGCGATGCCGTACCTGCCGGAGGACGGCTCGGTCCCCCGCGACGACCCGCGCCGCCAGATGATCGCGGTCGCCGGGAGCGACTTCAACGCGAGCAACTGCCATGCCAATGGCGGGCAGCTCTGGCTGATCGACGCAGGCGGACTGTGAGACCCGACCCGCTCGGGGGAGTCGGGCGAACGCCCCGAGGCACCACAAGTTAACATAATCATTATTATGGGGTATTGCGAACGAGCCGGATGTTCCTGCCAGGCTACCTACCGCCCACCGTGCGTCGCCATGTTCGCCGCGACGACCATGACCCACGCGAGCACGGCGAGCCGCACCGGCCACCAGCACCGCGGGCGCTTGAAGACCCAGCGGGCCGGACCGACCAGTACCCACCAGACGAGATCCATTAATGGCCGCCGACCGCAGCGGCGAACGCGGTGATGAAGCTCCGGACTGTCGGCGCGAACGTCGTGCTCGCGAGCAGGAACCCCCACACGGCGCACAGCAGGAACTCGGCGGTGGTGAGCCCGTCGCCCTTGTGGCGGGTGCGCATCATGAGCAGGATCACGATGGTGAGCAGGAACAGCAGGGACATGCTGACACGCATGGTGGCCTCTCAGTAGTAGAACCCGTCGTGCCAGCCGGATCCGCCATCGTTGCGTCGGCTGTCCAATAGCCGCATCTCCCGTTCGGTGTGCTTGTGAGCTTCGCCTTCGGGGTCGGCGAGCATCTTGTTGTAAGAGCCCTGACCCCACTTGTCCTCGTACTCTTGGCGGCTGGGGAAGTCGTCATTACCACCGAACAGATTGCTGAAAAGCCCCATCAGGAACCTCCAATCTTGGGGACCGCCCCGGTCCCGTACGCCTTGCCGTTGCCGACCGGGACCGCCGTTTTTGCAGCTCGCTTGGCCTTGCGCCGCTCGACCCGGTCCGCGTCCCGCCGGCGGCGCATCTCGTCCCGCTCTGGTGGGACGACGAACGGGCCGACCCGCCGCGCTGGCGGGTCCAGGACGTAGGCGACGCCCTGTTCGGTGAGCCGCTGATTGCAACCCGGATGCAGCAGCCCGCGGATCTCCCGGGTGGCGTGGTCGTCGTCGACCACCAGTGGTCGGCCACGCTCCGGTGGGTTGCCGCACCAGCCGCACACGCCGCCCTGTTCGGCGAGGATCGCGTTGTAGTGGGCGAGCTTCAGCCCGTAGCGGCGGCGGAGCTCCTTGTCGCGGTCGCAGGTGTAGCCGTCCCAGAGCGGAGTGCCATCAGCGGCGAGGGAGGACACGTCCCCAGGGTCCTCCCCTACGGGGAGGGTCCCTGTCGGGGACGGGGGCGGACGGGTCACTGGCCGACCTCGACCCGGGCCGGGGCGGGCAGCAGCCGCCAGGCGGCCTGCCGGTCGGCTTCGCTGGCGTCGGGAGCGGTCGGGTCGGCCATCCAGGGGACCTGGAAGGCGACCTCGTGACGGCCGACGCGGAGCAGCCCGCCGCCCTTGCGGAGCGGCACCCGCTCGGCGGCGGCGGGGTCGTCGAAGGCCATGCGGGCCTCCAGTCCGTCCATGCCCATCAGCCCCGCCGCGGCGATCCGGGCTTTCAGCTCCGCCTTGAGCAGCCCCGGCAGGCCGGTGTCGACCGCGCGGGCGTCGGGCCGCTGCATCGCCAGCAGCAGGTGCACGCGGGCCTCGCGGCCGCGCAGGCCGATGTCGACCAGCCGCCCGACGGTCGCGCTCCGGTCGCGGTCCGGGGCCTGCATGAGGCCGGACAGGTACTCGTCGACCCACAGGTGCAGGTACGGCGGCGGGGTCCAGGTGGCCGGCTGGCGGGTCGCGGCGGCCCGCTGCCGTGCCTGCGCGAGGCCGGCGAACCGCTCGACCATCTGCGCGTGGGCGCTGCCGACGGCCTCGACGAACTCGGTCGGGCCGTTGGCGGTGGCGACGCCGGCGAGTGCGTCGAACATCATGAACGAGTCGCCGCCTTTGCCGTCGGCGAGGACCAGCGTGACCTCGTGGCGTGCGTCGTGGCGTGCGGCCGTGCGGACCAGCGAGGTGGCCATGACGCGGAGCATGGTCGTCTTCCCGCCGCCGGTGGTGCCGATCACCAGCGCGTGCGGTACGGTCCCCCACGGCCACACGGCAGCGTGCGCACGGCCGTACGCGCTCGTCAACGGCCCCCGCTCAGGGCGGAGCGCCCACCCGCAGAAGACCCGCCGGTCATCCTGCATCGCGGTGCCTACTCTTCCTCGTCGTCGTCGGTTGTCTCCGTGCGGGCATCGTCGGCTGCGGCGATGTCAGCCTCCCGCTGGTAGTACGCGTCCCAGTCGATCACGGTCGTCTCCTCTCTCGGTGGTCATCCGACATCGCGCCACTCCCCGCTCGGCTCGCTGCTCGGCATCGGCGTCTCCGTGGGGAACGCGTCGTACGGCAGGCCGCCGGGGATGGCGGGGGCGCCCGCGCGGACGACGTGGACGTGCTTGCGGCGCGGTTTGAAGTGGCTGCGGCCCAGCTCGTCGGGGTCGGTGCCGAGGAAGTGGGCGACCGCGTCGGTCAGCTCCTCGAGCCAGCCGACGGTTGGGTAGCCGACCATCGGGGTCCACCGGATGACCGCGCCGCGCAGGAACACCCGGATCGGGAGCAGGAAGAACAAGGGGCGTGGCAGCAGGATGACATGGCGGGACGGGTTGGCGACCTTGATCAGCGTGGCCTGGTGCAGGCCGGTGTCACGGCCTGCGCGGCGGCGGTTCTGGCGCCGCAGCGCCTTGTAGGCGGCTGCCTGGTCGCCTTTCACGAGGTCTTTGACGTGGAGGTAGCAGGTGTGGGTGAGGGCGTGCCAGCGCAGCCCGACGACGGCGGCCCAGACAGCGATGGCGATGGTGGCCCGGTTCATATGGTGCTGTCCCCCTTCGGTCGGTGGCCGTTGGCGCGTGCGAAGCCGGCCGCGAGCGCCTGCACGGTGGCACGGTCGAGTGCCGGCCGGTCGGCGGGCACCTGTTCCAGGCGTGCCGGGTCACCGGTCTTCCACGCGCGGCGCACGGCCTCGCGGTCCGCGCGCGACACGGCCACGCTGGCTGGCACGTCCGGCACGGCCTCGGGTCCGGCGTGCGGTGCACGATCGTGCACGGGCGTGGGGGGCGTGCGCGCCGCCGCAGCACGCACGCCCCGCTCCCCCACCGGCCCGGCCGCACGGCGGGGGACCTCGACGACCGCGAGGGCGACCGCGAGGGCGACCGGCGGGACCGCCCGCAGCGCTGTCGGCGGCAGCGCCCACACCTGGTTACCGAACGTACACGCAAGACCGGTGCCGAGCGCGAGCCACGCGCGCCAGTCCTGCTGGTCCACGCGGACCGACAGGATCCCGACCCACAGCAGGATGTCGACCGCCAGTGCCCATGCGCCGGCGAGCATGTGCTCGGAGACGTGGCCGTACAGGAGCTGACCGTGGATGATGTGGGCGTCCAGCGCGCGGCTGCGGAGCGCGTCGAACGACAGGGCCTGGACGACGACGACCAGCAGCCACGCGAGCGCCCGCGCCGTGGTCCGCATCGCCGTCCGAGCGGCGGTATCGGTCATGGGCGGATCCCCTCGGCGGCGAGGAACAGGGCAAGCCAGCGGCGCATCCCCAGACTGTATGCCATACCAGACACAGCGACAAGCCTGTTAGGCTCCGCGCATGTCCACTCCTGACCGCGCCGCGCGGCTCGCCGAGATCAAACAGGAGCTTGCCGAGTTACGGGCGCGGCATCGGGCGGAGGAGGCACCGCTCATCGAGGAGCGGACCGCGGTCGTCCGGGAGCTGCGGGTGGCGGGCTGGTCGCTGCGCCGCATCGCCCGCGAGGCGGGTCTAGCGTTGCGGACGGTGCAGGAGATCCTGGAGGCCAACGCCCGCGACGAGCCCGGGACGTGAAGAAAGCCCCGAGGGGGGGTGTCCCTCGGGGCTCCTGGCGCTCGTCGGCCCGCTACATTCTAGATTCTAGGGGTTCACGTCACGACGCTCGACACGTGCACCGAGACGTAGTCGTTCGCCCAGCCCTCCCGGGGCTCGTGCCTGGGGTTCGCGTGGCCGCTGAGGATCACGTTGACCTTGCCCTTGCCGACGACGCGGGTCATGCCGCTCGACGCCGCCGCCAGTGCCGCGTCGAACTGCTCGTCCATCGCCGGGAGGACCTCGGTGTCGTCGGCGTGGCGCTGCTTGACGTCCGCGTACGCGTCGTGGGCGAGCTTCCCGAGCAGCTCGGGGTCGATGTCGTTCAGGGTGACGTTCCAGCTCATGGTGCTCCTCCCCATTGTCGGACGAACACTTCCTGGAGCGCGCGGACGTGCTCGCTGGTCTGCCCGGGCCGGCAGACCGCCCGGCGCAGGCCCGCTTCCGCGCGGTCCTTGCCCTTGGCCATGGTCTTGTCCTCCGGCCAGAGCTGGCCGAGGGAGTTGTCCCCGCCCGCCTCGAGCGGGAGGAGGTGGTCGACGGTGCGGCCCTCCAGGTGCGCGACCCACTTGCCGTTGACGAGCGTCGCCAGCCCGTAGCGCTTGGCGACCTCGAGCCGCCGGTCGGCCCACTGGCTGCTCGTCAGCTCCGCGCGGACCTTGCTCGCGTAGCCCGTGACGCAGATGGTGGCCGGGTCGCTGGTGCGGGTGGCGCCGGGGGTGAGGCAGGGGTCGGGCCGGTCCTGCGCGAGGTAGACCGCCGGCGCCGCGCATGCGCTGTTGGAGGCGGGGACGGGGACGTACCCGGGGGGGCGGCCGTCGTCGTGGGCGGCGACCAGCGCCAGCGGCACCCCGACCGCCACCAGGACCGCGAGGACGAGGCCGAGCGCGGCGCGGCGGGACGCCGGGGGCCTCGGCCCGGGCCGGGCGTGCTGCGGTGGGGTCATGCCGTCGGTGCCGGCTCGTCGGTGAGGCGGTGGCCGAGGGCGTCCAGGACCGCATCCACCGACAGGCCCACCACCCCGAGGCCCGCGAGCGCGTCGAGGACCCGCTGCGCCGTCTGCTGGGCCTGCTCCGGGGTCTCCGGGGCGGGCAGCGCCGCGACCGCGCCGAGCACTGCGGAGCGGACGTCCCCGATGGAAGCGGCCAGTGTGGACTGCATCCCCCGGACGATGTTGACGAGCGCCTGGACGGTCGCGAGGATGCCCGCCTCGGTGTCCGCCCAGCTCGCCTTCCCCGCGCCGGTCCCCTCGTTCAGGACCTTCCGCACGCGGGCTTCGATGTTGCCGAGATCGGTCGCGTCAAGCGGCATGTGCTCTCCTTTGGTGTCCCACAGCGGGGTGGCGTCGGCGACAAGGCTCGGGTCGTAGGCGCCGCCGAACGGGCCGCTCCCCGACCATTGTGTCGCGGCGCTCCCGGGGTTCAGGTGCGGGACGCCGGGGCCGCTCTCGGGCCAGTCGGCGTCCCAGTAGCCGCCCGACGGCTCCGGGTTGGCGCGCACGGTCGAGCGGGAGCCGTACAGCAGCGTCCGCCACCCGGCCGCAGTGATCACCGCGTCGAACGCACGCACGTAGGCCGGGTCGACGCGGGTCTCGAAGTCGAGCGCGACACAGCACCCCTTGGGGGCGTGGTGGGCGAGCAGCCACGTCACGGCGAGGTTCGCGTCGAACTGGGGGATGCCGCCCGTCGAGCGGACGAAGATCGGCAGCCTGTAGCGGGCCGGCTGGCGCGCCCACTCCGCGTCGGTCCACATGTGCGGGGTGTTGCCGCCGACGTAGCCGGCGGCGACCTCCCACGGTGGCGGCGAGGTGGGCGGCCAGGCGGCGTCCCACATCCGCCGCATCAGCGCATCCCCTTGGCCTGGGCCCGCTCCAGCTCGTGGAGCGCGTGGAGGACCTCCTGGGTGTCCGGCTTGCCGTTGCCGTTGGCGTCGACGATCTGGCCGACCGTCTGGGCGGTGCGCTGCTGGTTGCGCCGGTAGCACGCCCCGTGCGGGTCGACGCAGTCCTTGATGAGCGCGATCGACGCGCGCGCCGCGCGGCCCTGGCCGAGATCGTGGTCGATCTGCCGCTGTCCGTGGACCAGCAACAACGCGAACACGAGCCCGCCGACGACCCCGATCAGCGCCAGCGCTGTCACGCCGATGACCAGCCGCCGCAGCAGCGCGTCATGGATCCTGGCGGCGCGGAACTCCGCCGCCAGCTCCCCGACGGTCTGGTTCAGCGCGTGCGCCTCCTTGAGGACTGCCGCCGCCTCCTGCCGCCGTTCCTCCACCATTGCCCGTCCCTGCCCCCTGGTCCTGTCGTTCCAGCCGCACGGCGGCGCGCTCCAGGCGCTCCGCGACGGTCTCCAGCCGGCCGACGACCCGGCCGACGTCCACCATCCGCCGCTCCGCGGCGCGCAGCTCCTCGACGGAGCTGTCGTGGCGGTGGCGCCACCACGGCCAGGTCATCGTGCCCGCCCCCGTCGCACCGGTCGCCTCATCGGTCCTGCTCCCATCGCGTCGCGACGCGCTCCAGGACCTGCGTGGCGCGCGCCATCACCGGGATCGCGGTCTCCGCCATCACCTGGGACTGCCGCGCGAGCTGCTCGTCCTTGAGGCGGATGATCTCGTCCTTGCGGGTGTTCTCGGTCTCCAGGCGCTTGACCTCGCCCTCCGCCCGGAGCTTGCCGATCACGAAGAGGAAGAAGCCGATGCCGAGCGGGCCGTACGCCAGCAGCGCCGCCAGCGGGTCGGTGGGGGCCGCCTCGGCGAGCAGGGCCGCGATCACGGGAGGGCGACGTGGCCGACCACGCTGAACCCGTCCTGCGGCTGCGGCGCGTGGCCGTCCGGGTACGCCGACCACCACGTCTGGTCGGGGCCGAGGCCGACCTGGCGGACCACCGTCACCATCCCGTCCAGGCCCTGCAGCAGGTCCCCGACGGCCAAGCCGAGCTGCTGCACGAACACCGGCTGCTGTCTCGGATCGGTGCTCCAGGCCCCGGTGACGGTGCCCGACGGCACGGCGATCTGGACCGAGCCGGTCTGGGTGACGGTGCCGTCGGCGGCGTTGCGGGTCAACGGCGCCAGGGTCGCCCCGCCCGCGGACTTCGCGGTGAGCTGGAACGGCAGCAGCGCGCGGTCGCCAAGGGCGAGGTCCTGGAGCTGCTTCCACCGGTCAGCCATGACTATGTCGCCCTCGTGGAGATCGTCTGTGCGAGCTTGCCGTCGTCGCCCGCCGTGAAGGTAGTGTTGATCTCTGCCAGGTGGACGTCCGCGCTGACCACTAGGCCGGCCGCGTCGACGACGGTCACGCGGTCGCCGAGCTGCAATCTAGGATCGGCGACGATGCCCAGCCCCTGCAAGGTGGGTTTGCCGTCCTTCAGCATCGCCAGCAGGTCCGTGGCCTTGAGGCCGATGCTGTCCAGGTCTTGCAGGAAGGGATTGCCGCTCTCCTCGTAGAGCTGCTCCCCGAACGCGGCGATCGAGGTCGCGTCGGAGGCTTCCAGCCGCTGGTGCTGATTGACCGACAGCACCCCGCTGGTGTCGTCGGCGGTGGCGTCGAACAGCACCAGGTCGCCGTGCAGGACCAGCGACGGCGCCCCCGCGGTCACCCCGGTCACCCCGGTGTTGCCGACCAGCCACACCGTGAACGCGTTCGGGTTGGTCACCACGATCTTGGCGGACTGCGCGAACGGGGTGACCGCCCAGGTGAGGTTCGACACCACGCTGCCGGCCCCGTCCCGGGCGGTGGAGGCGTTGTAGCGGCTGGTGGTGACCGCGGTGTGCGAGCCGGGGGTGGTGTCGAGGTTGCCGGCCGGGGTGTCGAACTGCGCCCAGAACGTCTTTGAGCCGTTGGCGGGGACCGAGACGAGCGTGACGAGTTTCCACACGTCCTTTGAGGCCTGCACGGTCGGTGGCGCCGCGTGGACCGCGATGTGGTTGCGGACCGAGTCGGTGCTCTCGTCGGAGCCGAGGTCGGTGATCGCATCGGTCGCCCGCAGCGTCCGCTGCGAGACGGTCTGCGGCGCGACCGTGAAGAACGTGCGGTCCCGGAAGAACGGGGTGCCGTCCTCCAGGCAGCCGGCCGTGCCGAGCTCCGCGTCGGCGAGCTGCTGCAGGACCGTCCACGCCTGCTCGCGCATCACCGGGGTGGCGATCAGCGAGTTGCGGCCGGCCATCACCTGCGCGGCGGGCACGAACGCGTCGTTCCACGCGCCCGCGCCGTCCGGGTCGCCGGCGAAGTCCTGCGTGGTGACCTGCACCGCCTCGGTGTTGCCGTCCAGGTAGTCGCGCGCGAAGCTCGCGGCGTTGCCCTGCGCGACGTACAGACGGTCCAGCAGCTCGGCCGAGTGGTTCACGGTCGCCAGGTTGACGGGCCCGGTGGTGGCGCCGTTCTTGCGGAGCCACACGTTCATGTCGGTGGAGTTGAACTCGCAGTAGACGCCGATGTAGTACCAGGTGGCGTTGGCGAAGCCGCTCGGCCCGGCCGTGCCGGTCGAGACGTTGGTGCCGGCGCCGCCGCGGTTGACGTCGACCTGGAGCCGCCCGGTCGCGTCGACCCACGCACTCACGAACGGGGTGCTGGTGCCCTCGTGGAACGCGTGCCAGATGGCGCTGTGGTCGGTCCCGCCGATGTCATTGAACCGCCACCAGCCCTCGACCAGCAGCCGCCCGCCGGTGTTCGCCGACGCGGTGGCCGACAGGTTGTAGTAGAGCACCTGCGAGCTGGTCCCGCTGGTGGTCACGCTGGCGACCCACTTGGCCGCGGGGGTCGGGTGGGTGAACCCGTCGGGCGGGAACGCGAGCGTGGTGTAGTTCGCGCCGTAGAAGTCGTGGAGGGTGCCGACCTCCGGCCAGCCGGAGCCGTGCATCGTCGCCGACAGCTTGCAGCTCGCCCGGACCGGTGGCGACGCGTAGAAGCCGCACTGGCGCAGGACCCAGTCGGCGAGGAACGCGCCGGTCAGGCCCGGCTTGTTCGCGCCGCCCGCGACGGTCCCGTCGTCGGCGATGATCATCGGCAGGGTGACCTGGCGGGCGAGCGCCTCCCGGTTGTCGACCAGCTCGAGCGTCGCGGTCCGCTGCCCCGAGTCCACGGCGAGGCGGCGGACCCGGCCGGTGAGCAGCCGCACGTACTCGGCACCGGCGCTGGTGCGGAAGCCGACCGAGACCCTCGCGGGCGCGCCCTTGCGGTCGTAGCCGTAGATCGGCGAGGCGGTGTTGTAGGGGCTGAACCACCAGGCGGCGTGCTGGCCGGCGGCCGACTCGTCGTTGCGGGCCAGCACGACGGTGGCGCTGGCCGCCGCGATCCCGCTGAACGGGCGGGCCTGCTCGGGCAGGTCGGTCGTCAACGCCCGCGACACCCGCAGGTCGGCCACCATCGGGGTGAGGTCGTCGATCGTTCCCGGGCCGCCGTACCCGTTCCGGGCCCAGTCCACCTCGACGAGGACGACGGGGCTGCGCTCCTGCGCGAGGATCGCGGCGGCGAGGGTGCCGGAGACCGACTGCACCTAGACCTCCACCAGGACCATGTCGGCGTTGAACACGGCGACCGGGGCGTTGATCGGGGACGAGGGGGTGAACGAGTCGACCACCACCAGCGGCACGCCGGTGCCCAGCGCCCACGCGGACGCCGCGGTGGCCTGCTCGAGCTGCGGGTCGTCGACCCACACCTGCCGGATCGCGCTCGGGGCGGTCGAGTCGAGCACGGCCGGGACCGCGTAGGCGGCCGTGGCGGGCGAGGTCTTGTTCGCCACCGTGAGCCGCGTCGACCAGTCCGCCGTCCCCACTGCCGTGCCGGTGCCGAAATCGGTGGACAGCAGCGCGCCCGCAGCGTCCTTCCAGTCGAGCGCCGCGTACATCGTGATCGCCGCGTTGGCCCGCGCATAGGCGGAGAAGGTGTACACGGTGGACGGCAGGACCGCCGCCCAGGTCGCGTCCGGCGTCGTGCCGTTGGTCGGCAGCCACACCCCGCGGTCGGTCACCGACAGGGACGTGACGGTGTCCCACTTGAGCGACCGGCTGCCGGAGCGGAACTGGGTCGTGTCGGAGGTGACCGTGCCCTGCGGGGGCGCGGCGAAGCCGGTCGTGTCGTCCAGCGCGTCGGTGCCGGTCGACTGGTTGACGGTCAGCAGGTTCCGCCGGGAAGGGTCCAGGAACCGCAGCGGGCCGCCCAGCTCGTACAGGGCCTCGAGGACCGACAGCTCGTCGGCGGTGAGCCCCTTCCAGGTGAGCTTGACCTGCCGGCGGTAGCCGAGCGTGTCCCGCACGGTCCCGCCGCTGAGCAGCTCGTGGGTGCCGCCCTTGCGGACCCGCGCCGACTCGACCGGGCCTTGCAGCGGGTCAGGGAGGCGGGCGAGCGCGCCGGGCGGGCCGAGGTAGACGGTGGAGACCGCCATCAGGGAAGCAGCCTCGCGCGGTGGATCCTGGCTGCCTCGAGGTCGTCGATGACGGCGGCGGCGAACCGGCGCCCGTCGATCTCGAGGACGATCTGCGTCGGCTGGCTCGCGGCACGGCCGACCGGCTCGGGGCGGCCGGTGCCGTTGTAGGCGAGCGACAGGCCCGGCGGGAGGAAGCCGCCCCGGTCGTAGCCGGACGGCCGGACCCGCGGGTCGACGGCTGCGAGGCTGCCGTAACGGTGGACCGCGTAGTTCCCGCCGGCATAGCTGTTGGCGTACGGGTTGACCGACACGCCGTACAGGAACGGGCCGACGTTGCGGAACCGGCCAGCGTAGGCGGCGTAGGTCCCGGCGATGACCTGCGCGCCGCCGACGCTCGGGTGACCGAGGACCCAATTGATGTCGGTGCGGTTGATCGCCGACCACCGGCCGCCGGACTCGAACATGATCCGCCGCGCCCATGCCGCCCACTCCCCGGCACGGCCGAGGGCCGCGGCGGTCCACTGCGCGACCCGGGCGACCGTCCCCGACACGCCGGGGACCAGGCCGAGACCGACCAGCACCGACATCGCGTCGCGGCCGTGCAGCCGGCTGGAGCCGAACAGGGTCGAACGGGTCGCGTCCCCGAGCGTCGTGGCGGTGGAGCCGGGCAGCCGTGGCAGCCGGGAGGCGTCGATGAACCCGCCGGTGGCGAACCGCCGCGCGTTCAGCGCCTCCAGCGCCGGGCGGACGCCGGGCCGCGCGACCGCAGCGGCGTTGACGACGAACTCGCCGCGGGACAGCCGGCCCCACACGTCGTCGGCGGTCGGCCCCGACCCGACCGTGACCATGCCGCCCTCGCCGAACACCGGCGCCCGGTGGGAGAAGTTCCCGGTGACCTGCTTCAACAGGACCGCGTTGCGGTCCCAGTGGACCGTGCCCTCGACGCGGACGGGAATGTCCTTGCCGGTGAGCCGGTTCACGCGCCGCTGGATCTTGTCGAGCTGGTCGTCGACCGTCCGCTTCGCGCTGCGGACCGCCTCCTCGGCCTTGCGGAACGGGGCACCCATCGGCCCGGGGAGCTTCCCGAACAGGTGCAGGATCCCGGCGACGACGGTCGTGGCGATGTCCCACCAGGCCCGGAAGTTGCCGATGATGAACCCGACCGCCGCGCCGATCACGGTCTTGATCGCGGCGAACGCGGCCTGCACGATCTTCCGGAAGGTCTCCGAGTGCTTGTAGGCGTAGACGATCCCTGCGGCGAGCGCGGCGACGGCGACGATCACCAGGCCGACCGGGCTGGCGGTCAGCGCCGCGTTGACGAGCCACTGCGCCGCGGCCCACGCCTTGCTGGCGACCGCCACGACGCGCTGCGCGACCGCCTGCGCGATGGTGGCCACCCGCATCCGGATCGTGGTGGCCAGCCCGACCTCCCCGGCGGCGTTCTCGATGCCCTGCGCGCCGGCCGCGCCGAGCCCCGACACCGTCTGCTCCCGCAGCGCGGCCGCGAGCTGCTTGGTCGCCCGCGCCCGCGCGAACGTCGCCACGACCAGCACCGGGGAGGCGAAGTCCGAGATCGTCCCGCCGAGCTGCGCGAGCGGCCCGACGATGCCCTTGACGGCGCGGAACGCCAGGAAGCCCGCCAGGATCGCCGGCAGCCACGGCAGGACGTTGTGGAGGTTGCGGGCGACCACGTCCAGGACCGGCGCCGCGATCGACAGCGAGTTGGCGAAGACCCGGCCACCGCCGCCGGCCTGCTGCAACGCGGGGCCCGCCTGGCTGGCGCCCTGGAACAGCTTGCCGAAGCTCTGCCCGATGTGCTCGAGCTCGGGGCGGAGGTTCTTCGCCCAGTCGACGACCCGCCGGCCGGTCACGCCGAACCGCTCCATCTTCCCGACGAACGAGTCGGCGCTGCTGGTGATCCCCTCGCCGGAAAACGCGGCACCGAGCGCGGTGATGCCGAACCCGAGCTCACGGGTGGAGGGCAGCAACTTGGTGAAGGAGCCGATCCACCGTAGCAATGTCGCCTGGACGGCCGGCCCGTAGCGGGTCGCGAGCACGTTCAGGTCGGGGATGACCTTGCGACCCAGGCTGTTCTCGAACCGGTCCACCACCGGCAGCAGCACCGAGCCGATAACGTCCTGGAGCTGGTGCCACGCGACCTGCATCCGCCCCGACGCGGTCGCCTGCGCCGCCGCACTGCCGCCGAATTCCGAGTTCAGCTCTTTCAGGATGATCTTCCGCGCCGCGAGCGCGTGGCCCGACTCGACCAGCGTCTTGATCTGGTCCTTCTGCTGCTTGGTGAACGTCACGCCGACGCGGGACAGCGCGCCCATGCCGGCGATCGGGTCGTTGAGGGCCTTGCCGAGCTGGATGCTGGCCTGCTGCACCCCGGCGGCGCTGACCTGGCCGTGGCCGAACGCGGCGGCCATGTCCAGCACCGTCGCCGACGCCTGGTTGAAGATGTCGTTGCCCTTGCCGGTCTCGTTGCGCACGTTCTTGAACGTGAGCAGCATGTTCTGGCCGGACTGGATGACGTCCCCGTCGACGGTGGTCTTGCGCTCCAGCGCGTCGCTGAGCTTGCCGACCTGCTTCACCGACACGTTCGCCGCGCCACCGGTGGACTTGATGGCCGCCGTGGTCTGCGCGACCACTTTGAGGTGGTCGCGGTAGCCCTGCACGCTCTCCCGCAGAACCGGGGTCAGCTTGACCGCAGCGACGACCGCGAGGCCGAGGCCGCCGGCGATCCCCGCGCCGATGCCCTTGCCGACCGCGCCCAGGCCGTGGCCGAAGCTGCGGGCGAAATGGTGGGACGCCTGCTCGCCGGCCTTGGTGATCGGCCCCTGGACCTGGCTGGCGAGGCTTCTGCCGAAGTTCGAGACGAGCTTGGGTGCAACGTCCAGGTATGCCGTTCCCGCGTCAAGCGCCACTCAGGATGACCTCCTTCCAGCGGAAACGGCCAGCGAGGTCTACGCTCCAAGGTCGGATACCCGACCCGGAAGGGACCGGAACATGGGATGGCTCGTCCTGGCACTGGTCGCCGCCGTACTCATCGGCGCCATCGCCTTGGTGGTCTGGTACTGGTGGACCGTGATCACCGCCGAGGTCACCGACACCAAGATCGAGCACACCGTCGCCAAGCGGATCGCCGAGCCGCCCGAGCACTAGCCCGGGCTGACGACGATCTCGGTGCCGCCACCGGTCGCGCCGAAGAAGGCGCGGACCTCCTCCCGCGCCGACATCCTCGGCGGCGCGGTCTGCCCGTTGCCCTCGGCCGCCGACGCCGGCTGGCCAGGTCGGGGGACCGGGACCGGCTCCGGGTGGGGCGGTTTGAACCCCAAGCCGCAGTGGAGCAGGCTGACGACCACCTGGAGCTGCTCGACCGTGCAGGCCAGCAGCTCCTCGGTGTCGCCCCACGGCGGCCCGCTGACCGCCCGCGCGGTCCGCGAGTCCGGGGGGAGCCCCTGGATCAGGTCGAGGAGCTCGCGGACCCCGACCGCCCGCGGCCCGAAGCACGCTTCGGCGAGACTGAGCTGGTAGTGGGACCGGAAGTCGGCGGCGAGCTCCCGTCGCCATTCCGCGATGAAGGCTGGGAGCCCGACGATTCCGGGAGTGCCAGCGCGTACATCTCCGCGATGGCGCTCAGGTCCTGGGCGTCGGGCACCGCCGCGCGCATCTGCTCCCACTCCGACGGGTCGACGAGCAGCAGCTTGACCGCCTGCACGAACTTGCCCTCGTTCAGCAACTCCGTGAACTCGAGGGGCAGTGTCGCGCGGAACCGGTAGGTCCGCCCGCCGAGCACGACCTCGTGCGGCGTCGTGTCGGCTTCGGCCCGCAGAGCGTCCAGGTCGCGTCTTCCCATCGTTACCTCCCGGTGATGGCGCGGCGTCCGCCGCCGAGCGCGGGGCGGCGCCGACCGCCAAGCGCGGCGCGGGCCACCGTCGCGCCGAACGCGCCGAGGACCTGGCCGCCGAGCACCCGGAAGCCGACCTGCTGCGCGGCGCGGGCGAGGACGTGGCCGCGGCGCCGGCCGCGCTCCTGCCGTGGCGGGCGTTCCGCCCAGTGGCTCTTCCAGTCGGTGGCCACGACACGGCCGACCAGCTCGCCGTGCTCGTCGGTGCCGGACTCGCCGTGGATACCGCGCAGGTAGCCGCCGCGGCGGTAGTACTCGGCCCGGGCGATCGCCTGGGCGCGCTGCGCGATCCGGTCGGCGACCTCGCCGAGGGCGCGCTCCATCGGCCCGTGCGTGGCCTCCCGGGTGCCGAGCGCGTGGCCGGTGACCTCGGCCTCCAGGTTCGGGTTGACGCGGACGTTCGCCACGGATCAAGGCTTCCTTCCCCAAGCTGGCCAACAGACGAGACACACCCGCGACCCGGCCCTGTTCACGTAGGTCGTCTCCGGTCGCCATGGGTGCCCGTGCTTGCAGGCCGGGCGGGCAGCGATCTTTGCCGCATTCGTCAGCGCGGCGCGGCGGCGATTCTCTTCTGTTGTCACGATCTCCAGGCAGTCCGGATTGCAGCAATGCCGGAACTCGCACTGGTGATCCGGCTCGTGCCCTTCCGGGACCGGGCCTTTCAGCAGCTCCCACGCGAAACGATGCGCTGAGACGGTCCGGCCATCGACGGTCAACGTCCCGTACCCCGAATTGTTCGGGGGTCGTGTCCATAGCCAGTGACCATCTGGAGTCTTGCGGATGCTTGCCCAGAATCGCTTCTCAGCCGGTACGCCTCGGCCCTGGCCACGAGATTGGGCGATCAGTGGGTCTCCGTATTTCCGCCAGCGCTGCCAGCACTTGCCGCAGAGGCCCCGGCCGACGACGGTCCCATCGCAGCCTTCGACCGAACAGGTAGACCGGGAGCCGCGGTTCGCCCGCATCGGGCCACCAGCGAGCGGGTCGCCATAGCGGCGTTCGCGGTCGTAATGACGGCCGCAGAGCCCCCGGTGCTTGACTGGATGTGGACAGTCCTCGACTGAGCACGGATTCTTCGTCTCCATGCGAAGAATCTACCACGACCTCACCAATTAAGCGAACGCCGTGTCATTCGTATAAATGCTGCCCAGCACGGTGCCGGACGCGGGGCTCATGGCCGACAAGGTGAACGGCCACTCGATCGCGGCGTTGCGGGTGATCGAGCTCTCTCCCGTGTCGGTGACCATGCAGCGCGGCATAACGAACCGGTAGATGAACGCGCCGTCCACCCACTCCAGCCCGTAGACCCGCTCGTCGACCGCCGGCGCGGACGAGATGTCGTACTTGTACTTCCCGGCGGCCTGGGTGACCACGCTGCCACCGCCGAAGTACAGCGGGATGATGTCCTTGTCGGACTGGACCAGGGTGAACGCGCTGGTGAGCCCGACGCCGGTGATCAGGTACCGCACCACGGCGATCGACTGCCACACCTTCACCATCTCGGTGTCCATCGACCGGCTGATCTTCGCGCCGTCCTCGGTCGCATAGCCGATGTTGGTAAAACCGGTCCACGCCGAGGCGATGTCGACCGGCGGCGTGGTCCCGGATGGCGCGATGTAGATCGTGCCGTTGCTGCCCACGCGGATCTCCGAGGCTGCTTGCCCTGCCATCGGCGGTTCCTCCTGTTCCGGTCAGCTCGCTGGCAGGTGCAGCGCCGCGATGGTCAGGTTGGTCGGCGGATTGACGTCGTAGGTGATGGTGAGGGTGCCCGAGAACCAGTCGACGGGGAACGGCCCCATCATCTGGTCGCCGGTGGTCGCCGCGATCGTGAGCGGGCCCGCGTTGTGGAGGGTGCCGCGGTTGCACGGTGCCGCCGCGGCGACGGTGACCGCGCGGGTGGCGGCGTTGGTGTTCTTGATGTGGAGATAGACGCGCCCGTCGTTGCCCGACAGCGTGTCGCCGCCGCTGGAGCCGGCCGCATAGGCTTTGGAGTCGCCGGAGCGGCTGATCTCGTAGAGGGTGAGCGCGGCCACCTAGCTCTCCTTCTTGCCACTGTCGGCTTCGGCTGTCGCCTCTGCCTCGGCCTGCTTGCGGGCCTGCTCAAGGAGCTTGTCCCGCTCCTTCTGCCCGAGCTTCTGGAGCTCTGGGTTCCACGCCTCCGTCATGTCGCTCCTTTCCTATTGCACGGCTGCGGTGGCGATGCGTTCGAGAAACTTCGCGCACTGTGCGCAGCCACGGATGTGTGCGGCGTGCGCGACGCAGACCCATGCCTCGCGGCCGAAACGGTCGAGGACGCGGTAGGCCGCCGCAGCGCCGCACTGCGCATCGATGACGGCCTGCTCGCTGTTGAGGGCCGGGTCGTTGATGTCGACAGGCAGGAACGAGCAGCCGGTACTGACCGGCGAGATCATCACGTAGTGCCGCATAGGGAAACCCCCTCTAGCCCAGCCCGCTACACGACCGCCGCAGTGAGGACCTGGAGCTCGAGGACCGCGCCGACGTGGTCGATCGACGCGGCGGTGAAGCCGACCCCGTAGCCGCGCATCCCCACGACCCACGCTTTCGTCATGGGCAGGCCGAGCGGGTCGTTGGTGCCGCCGGCGCGCAGCGCGGCGCTGAGCGACCGTGGGCCGACCGCGTCGACGAGGTCGTCCAGGGCGATCTCGCCGAGCTGGGTGAGCGCGGCGGAGCAGAGCACGTCCAGGTCGAACTGCCAGACGATGTCCACGCCCGCGCCCTCGCCGCGTTCGAACGTGGCGGCGCGGGGGATCGGGACGACGGCGGGCAGGTTCGGCGAGCTGGGGACGGTGTCGTAGGCGGTGAGCCCGGGGACCTGGGCCTTAAGGGTCTGCTTGAGCGCGACCCGGATGGCGCGGAGCGTCGCCATCAGCGGCGGCCCCCGTGGAACAGGCTACCCCGCTGCGGCGCGTAGGTGAGCGTCCGGGCCCGCCGCTTCCGGTACACCTCGAGGAGGTCGGCGACGTCGGGGTCCTCGTAGCGGCTGATCCGCACGGGGCCGAACTCGCTGAACCCGGCGGTGAACCCGTCCGGGGACTCCTTGCGCTTGAACAGCTTCACCGCTTTCAGGACCGCGGCCTGGTTGACCTCGACGGGCACGGCGGGCCAACCGAACCGGGCGGTGACCTGGAGGCCGGCGCGCTGCGGCCACACCGGGAAGCGGCGCTCGCCGACCGCGACGACCTCCCACCACGGCCACCCGTCCAGGTCGGCGTCCAGCGGCTCGAGCTGGAAGTCGGTGCTGGTCGTCCAGGTGGTCTCGAAGACGCCGTCGCCGTCCTCGTCGGTCCTCACGACCAGCCCGGTGGTGGTGGAGATGTCAGCGACCCATGCACGCCACGGGTCGTCGGTGCGGAAGACGCGCACGGTCGGGGCGAGGTCCCGCCAGAACCGGCGGGAGCCGGGCACCCCACCGGAGCACCAGTCGTCGATGGCGCGGCTGGTCGCGTTGACGGCCCGCTGGAGCAGGGTGCCGTCGAGCGTGCCGCCGTCGTCGCGGAGCTGCCCGCGGACCTCCCCGACCGTGCAGTAGATCGTGGCCGGCGACGTCGGGGCACCGCCGACCTCGAACTGGCCCTCGCTGACTTCGGTGAGCGCGCCCGTGACGGCGAACCGGTACAGCCAGATGCCCGGCTGGGAGCAGGCCCCGACGGCGGTGTAGACGCGGGTGGGGCCGACAGGTGTCCCCGGGGTGGTCGTGGGCGCGTCGGCGGTGCCGTCCGGGCGGGTGACGGTGGTGGTGACGGTGACGCCGGCCCAGTTGGTGAAGGCCGGGTCGTCAGCGGTCAGGGTGTAGGGCAGCTTGTAGGCGTCGCCGACGCTCAGCGGCTCCGCGCTTGCGGTCATTCCACGCCCACTTCCCCTTCCGCACTGGTGATGGTGACGGTGCCCTGGTGTTGGCCGGCCACCAGGACGGACCCGGTCGGCCCGTCGAGTTCGGCGTCACCCGTCGTGGATGCCGCCGTGGTAGTGACGGCTTGCGCCGCGCCGCCAACGGTGACGGTGCCGGTGGCCTTGACGACTAGGGGCGGCCCGGTCGGCTGGGGCCAGGGCGGGTCGAACCGGCGGCCGTGGACGCGTGGGAGCAGTGGCGGGCGGCGGTGGGCGACGACCCGGCTGGGCAGCCAGGCGCCCGGTGCTGGCGGCGGGACGAACGGTGGCGGCGCGGCGATCCGACCGCGGCGCGGTGGGACCACCGGTGGACGTCGTCGTGCGCAGACGAACCGTGGCGGCGGCCCGGCCGTCGGTGGGACCGGCAGGAACCGGCCCGGCCGTGAGCGGGGGGCCGGGGGCGGCCGGTGGGCCTGGAGCAGCCTCGGGACGAACGCGGGCGGTGCCGGTGGGACGAACGGCCAGGGCGGGTCCCATCGGGCACCACGAGGTGTCGGTGCGGCCCATGCGGCCCGGGTCCGGATGTCCTGGACGGTCCACGGGCTCGGCGCGGGCGGCGGGACGGCTGGCGGCGCGTCCCAGCGGCTACCGCGGACCGCCGGCAGCGCACGGGACCGTGGCCGCGTGCTCTGCCATGGCGGCACCCACGGGCCCGGGGCGGGTGGTGGGACCGTGGGTGGCACGTCCCAGCGGTGGCCGCGCCGTGGTGGCGCGTAGCGGGGCCGCTGACGGGCGCTGACCCAACAGGGCACCCATGAGGGTGGCGGGGCCGCAGCGAACGGCCACGGCGGGCTCCACGACTGGCCACGCCGCACCGCGGGCGCTGGTCGCGGCCGACCGGCCTGGTGCTGCCACTGCGCCGGCCGCTCGGGTGGCGGTGGTGCCGTGAAGGGCCACGGCGGGTCCCAGCGCTGGCCCGGCCGCCAGGTCGCGCCGCGCCAACGCCGGTGCGCCATGGGTTACTCCCCGAACGTGCGTACTACTCCTCGATCTCCATGAACAAATCGAACACGTGCGCGGCCGGCATGAGGCCGCTGCGGTTGAGGAACGCGAACCCGTCGGTGGTCAGCTTCGCGACCTCGAACTCCTCCAGGAACTCCGCTGGGATGTCCACGCCGGACTTGGCGTTGAAGGGGATCTGGATCTGGTCCGGCGTCTGGAGCGTCGGCGGGGTCGCGAAGGTGGTGGAAAGCGTCGTCCGTGCGGTGCCGAACCGGGTCATGTTCGGGTTCAGCGTGACCGCGCCGCCAGGGGTGGTGCCGGCGTTGGTGCAGCGGGCGATCCCGAGGCGGCACTGGAAGTCGGAGACCGCTGTCGCGGCGGTGGTGTTGCGGACGCCGACGATCACGCGGCGGAGCAGTCCACCGGAGGTGGCGGACCCCTGCCACCAGGCGAACCCGGTGTCGTTGGCGAGCGCGGCCCCTGAGGTGAGCACACCCGTGTACCGTGCCATTTCGGTCCTTTCTACCAGCGCCCGGCGTACTGGCTGACGAATGGTGGCGGCGTGGCGGCTGCGGCCACGACGAGCGGCTTGAGCGCGACGATGCACACCTGCGCGTTCTGCGCCTGGCCGACGGTGACCGCCTCACTGACCGCCGTGGCGGCGCCCTGCAACTGGTACTGGAAGTCGGCCCACTGGTTCACCTGCGCGGCGACCGCCGACTGGGTCAGCCCGCCGTCGGTCCAGCCGCCCGCACCGGTGATCGTCTGGGTCGTGCCGCTTGGGACCTTCCCGCCCCAGCACGCCACGATCATGCAGCCGTTCACGCTCGGCGTGATCGTCGGGGACGTGTAGGAGCCGGCAGAGGTGTAGTTCAGCGGGGACTGCTGGTCGATCGTCCCGGTCGTGTCCACACCACGGAACGCGGTCGAGTGGGTGCACCAGAACCGCGCGGTGCCGAGCGTGAAGGACGGGGCCGCGTCGCCCGCGACGAAGAACCGCCAGAACACGCCGATCCTGGTGGACGTCCCGGTGACTTGGGTGAGCAGGTTCCACCCGGCCGGGGTCGTGATCGTCGTGCCGCTGCCACCCGTACCCGACCCGTAGCTGACCTCCAGGAGCACGAGGTCACCGTCGGTGATCGAGGTTGGCAGCGCCGAGGTGACGGCCGTGCCGGACGCGGTGCACTCGGTGTGGCCGTCGGTGCCGACCTTGGCGATCGCCATGCGCGGCTATCGCGGGTCAGGTGCCGGGCTGGCCGCAGTTGTGGAGGACGGTCCGGCCGTCCGGGGAAGTGTCGGGGTTCTGCTCGATCGCGACGAGCACGCCAGCCGGGTGCTCGCTGGCCTGCTGGTTGCCGGTCCACTCGCTGATCGTGTCCGGGTCGGTCGAGTCGCAGACGGTGTCGCAGTGGACGCACATGGTGACGCTGCGGCCCTCGTAGGTGCCGTCGTTGTAGGTCGGCACGTCGTTCCAGCCGAGCTGGTCGAACGGGGTTGCCATTGCGGCTCCTCGCCTTGCTCACGGGACGGTCACGGGTCCGCATCGTCGGCCGTCCGGGCGGGTACGGTGCGGGTGGTTCCCGGCCAGCGGGCCGCTCTCCAGTGGGGGCTGGATCGAGCGCCCGCCGGCCGGGGAACCGGTCAGGGGCCTATCTTCCGGACGGCTCGCCGTTCGGCTGGCCGAGCGCCGCGCGGAGCTGCTCCAGGTCAGGTCGGGGGACGACCAGCTCCGCCGGCCACCCCTGCAAATGCCGCTGGAGGAGCTCGGCAATGGCCTGGGTGAACCTCCGGTCGGAGAAGAACGTCCCCCGCCCCGCCGGGGTGGTCCAGTCCCAGCGGAGCAGGTGCTGGGTCGGCTGGCCCGGCGCGCTCGCCGTGACCAGGTCCACCGTCACCTGGGTCGGCAGCGGCTGCGGGACGACCTGCGGGGTCGGCTGCGGGGTCATCTCGGAGCGGCCTCCTACGCGATCCAGAGGGAACCGGTCACCCCGACGGCGCAGGCCACGTGCAGGCCGACCGCGGCGCGCAGCCCGGTCGGGACGACCACGGTCGCCGCGAGCTGACCGGCGACCGTGTCGAACGTGGCGAGCACCGTCCCGGACGCGGCCGTGTTGTCGTAGACGGTCACGGTCGCCGCGCTGGCGGTCCGCAGGCTGAACCCGCGCAGCTCGCACGTGCCGGCGAACGCGGTCCCGGCCGCAGCGACCGGGACCGGCGAGGCCATCGCCATCAGGCGAGCTGCCCGACGCGCTGGAACCCACGGAAGTCCAGGACCGCACCCGAGTAGATGTGGCGGATCTTGTACTTGATGACGTCGTTGGAGAACACCGAGCCCTGCGACGGGTCCGACTGGGTGAACAGCTCGGGGGTGTCGCGGCCCTGGTAGAACCCGAGCTCGATGGTGGGGCAGAGAGCCGGGTCGGCGACGACGTACCACTTCACCAGGCCGGCGCCGGTGACCGGGAAGTAGTCCACCACGACGTAGTCCATGTTCGAATGGATGTTCGGCGTGTCGGAGGGGCCGGCGGCGGTGGCGGGCACCGCGACGACCGACTTGGTGAGCTGGTAGGCGATCTCCTCGATCGACGGGGGCACGACCAGCGTGCGGGGGACCAGCGAGAGGATGTCGGAGGTGTCGCCGTAGGCGGTCTGCGCTCGCATCAGCGCCCGCGTCGCCGACAGGTTCGACTGGGACAGCGGCACCGGCCCGGCGGTCTCGTTGTTGTGGCCGGCGACGAACAGCGCGGTCGCGTCGTAGATGTTGGCGTTGGCGCGCAGGAAGTCCCACACGAACCGGTACAGGGTCTGCGCGGCGGCGAGGCCGAGCTTGACAGGGATCTTGGAGATCGCGCGGACGTCGTCGTTGGCGACCATCTCGAGGGTGAGGTCCTCGGTGCCGCCCCGCTTGGTCGGCGTGTAGGTGACCTCCTCGTTGGTCGGGCTGGTCAGCGCGGTGTACGCGGCGCCCTGCGCGACCGTCGGCAGTGTGCCGTACCCGCCGATCCGGTCGATGCGAACGGTGCGGAAGTCGTTGACGGGCGGCATGGAGGAGACGATCTGCCGCCAGGTTTGGAGGCTCGGCTGGCCGTACTCGGCGACCATCCGCCGGGTGATCGAGTCGCCCAGCACCAGGTTCCAGGACGACGAGGTCAACGACTCCTGCGCACGCACGCCGCTGTCGAACGGGCCGACGCTCTCGGCCATGATGGTGCGGTTGAAGTCCTCGTCCCAGTTCTTCGGCTGGCGGCCGGTGACGTCGACGAACGCCTGCCGGAACGACCGGTAGCCCTCCGAGTACTTGCCCTCGAAGAACTTGTCGAGCGCCTGGAGCTTCTTGTCGAACGACTCGGTGCCGACGACCGCCCCGCCGATCCGTGGGGTGAGCGAGCCGGCCTCGAACACCGCGATGCCCTCTTTGATGTTCGCGATCCGGCTGTCGACGTCGGCCTCGGTGAGCTGCTCGGGCAGCGACTCGCGGATCCGGTCGAAGGACTGCATGGGCAGGCCCGCGGCGAGGATCTTGTCGCGGATCAGCGTCCGCGCGAGCCACGTCTCCCGGCCGATCGGCTGCGACGCCTGCTGGGTGCCGCCGCGGAGCGCACCGAGCGCGCCGCCCGCCTCGGTCGCGGGCGCGCCGCCGTTCCCGCCGCCGTTGCCGTTCCCGGCTGGCGCGCCGGCCGGGACGAGGGCCTCCAGGAGCGCCGTGCGCCGCTGGGTGACCTGCTCGTCGGTCGCGCCGGCGGGCAGGCCGAGCGCCTCACGGAGCTGCTGTGGGGTCATGCGTCCTCCTTGGGGCGCTTCGGGGGCGGCCTCGCTGCCCTCCTGCTGGGGTGGGTCCTCGCCGCCGGCGACCATCCGCACGGCTGGCCCATTGCTGTCGGTCCCGGCGTCGTCCTGGCCAGCGATCATGTGGTCGGCCTGGCCACCAGCTGCCGGGTGGGCGACCACGTCGGAGGAGTTGACCTTGGTGATCGCGGTGGCCTCCTGGAGCCGCTGGCCGCCCTCCACGACCGGCTTGTAGGTGCCGTACACGTCGTGGGAGATCCCCACCACCGGTGGCAGACCCTGTTCCTGCGCGGCCAGGCTGGCGTCCAACGCCTCGGCGGCGTGGGTCGCGCCGGGGAACAGGTGCAGGTCCCCTTCGATGCCCTCGCTGGTAGCCTGCACGTCACGGTAGTAGCCGATCAGGCCCTGGATAGTGCTGGACGCCATCTCCTGGTCGCTGCGGTGGTGGTCGAACGCCTTGGCACCCTCGTACAGCGGCGCGGCGGCGCGCATCACCGCCTCCGGGTAGCGGCGACCGTTCTTGGAGTCCCCGTAGGCGATGATCCGCACCCCGAATACCCGTCCGCCGGTGGCGTCGGTGCCCTTGGCCTCGATCGCACGGCTGACGATCCGGTCCCGTTCCTGGGGTGGGGCGTCCGCTCCTTCCCCTGCGGACGCCGTCGCCGCGGGGGCGGGCGCGTAGGTCCGCACCACCTGGGACGGCTCCCCGACGGTCACCTCCCCGGCCTCGTCGATGGTGTAGGACCGCTGCCACAGCGCCTGGTCGTTCGGGTCGTCGCCCGACACGGCGTAGACGACCGTCTGCTCGGTCATGTCCGCGACGTAGCAGTAGCAGTACAGGTCCCCGCGGGCCTCCCGCTCGGCGGTCTGGACCTCCTCGCGGACCAGCTCGCGGATGTCGTCGAACGACCGGGACCCGTCGATCATCGCCTCCGAGGTCGAGCCGGCGATGGTGATGTTGAACTTGCCCGCGGCGGTCTTGATGCGGCCCTTGATGAGCTTGAGCTGGCTTGCGGTGTAGCCCTTCTGGTTCTTCGGCACGTTGATGTACGACCAGGCGGCGCGGACCCGCTTGGCGGTGTTCAGCGGGTAGCGGGCGACCGGGGTGAGGCCCGTGTCGGATGCCTGCTGCCCGGCGCCGTCCAGATAGCCCGGGTCGGCGTGTTCCACGTCCCCGTAGGGCTTGGTGGCGCCTTGCTTGGGCGCCGCCTCGGCCGCCTGCTCGGTACCGGCCGCTTCGGTGTCCGTGGCTGGGGCCTCGGGCGCGTCGACCGACTCGGTGGCCCGCACCGGCACCGACCCCTCGCCGGGCTGGAAGCGGTGGCCGCAGGCCGGGCAGGTCACCGTGTCCGCGCCCTCCGCCCGGCCGAGCGCCTCGGCTGGCGGCTGCTGGCCGCGGAACCCGGCGTTGGCGGCCTCCTGCACGCACCTCGGGCAGTCCGGGAGGTAGTCAGGATGGGTGTGGTCGCTCATCCATTCGCCGCCTTCCTGCCCCTGGCCGCCGCCTTCGGCTCCGCCTTGGGTTCCGCCTCGGCCGGGACCTGCTCCAGGGGGTACATGCCGCCGCCACCGACCGGGACGACGGTGCCCCGGCCGCTGGCGTGCACGATCAGGTCCCCGTCGGGGTGGACGCGGACCTCGGCGATGTCGGCCTCGGCGATGTCGAGGAGCTTCGCCATCTCGGCCTTCGACCGCCGCTCCGCGGCCACGTCGTCGGGCACGTGGTAGCTGCCGTCGCCGGCGATGCCGCGGCGGACCGCCTCGGCCTGCTCCGAGCGGGTCATGCGTTACCTCCTCATGGAGTCACGGCGCGCAGCTTCTGCTGCTTCGTGGCCGCGTCGTCGACTGCGGTGGCCACGTCATCCGGGTTGGCGGTCGGCGCATCAAGTTCGGCGTTGTACGGAATCCCCACGTAGTCCTCCCACGCCTTCCGGGCAGCGGCCTTGGCGGCCTCGACCGACAGCGCACCGATACCGACGAGCTTCTCCAGCCCGGTCGACAGGTTCAGCAGCACCTGCGCGGTGATCTGCGCGTCCGCCGCGGCGATCTCCGGGCCGGTCACCAGGACCGTCTGCGCCGCCGGGACCTCCCGCTGCTGCCCGGTCCGCTCGTCGACCGCGGTCACCGTCGGTGCCAGCCGCTTCGCGGCGACGGCCTGGTCGACCGCGAAGCGGGCCAGCTCGGTCTGGTAGCCGAGCCACATCTTCTGCACCCCGCCGACGCGGCGGCGGACCGGCTCCGCCATCGTCAGGCTGGTCGCCCGGTTGGCGTCCTCCGGCTCCGCCAGCCACGTCTTCGCCAGCCCCGCGCCGCCGGCGACCATCGTGAGGACGTTCTTGCCGGCGATGGAGTCCTCCTCCGCGCCGGTCTGGGCCTGCTTCGGCTCCCACTTCACGCTCTCGTTGTGGACCTCCACCGACCCGGACGGGGGGATCGCGTTCGAGCCGCGCTGCGCGAGGAACGCGTCGATGTCGCCCTGGCCGCCTTTGACGGTCACGTCCCACACCAGGTAGCGCATGAGCGCGGTCCGATCGATCAGGTTCGACAGCACGGTGTCGTAGCTGTCGAGCCAGTCCAGGACCGGCATGAGGAACGGCATGCCGCGCCTGTCGGACAGCAGCGTCTTGAACGGCGTCCACCACATCGCCTCGCCGGCGCGCAGGCCGGTCTCGTCGTCGACCTGGGCGACCTGGAGCCGCAGGTCCTGCCCGTCGGGGCCGCCCCACCGGTACAGGACCCGGTCCGGCCACAGCGGGTTGCCCGCGACCAGGGTCACGTCGGTGACCCACGACGGGTCGACCGGGGCGACCCGGACCACCCCGGAGACCGGGCCCTGCATGAGCTCGATCAGCGTCTCACCGTTCAGGAGCTGGTCGCGGAGCCACAGCTCCTGCTGGCCCAGGCAGTTGCGCGGGTCGGTCCAGAACGCCTCCGCGACCCGGCGGACGTCCGGGTTGCTCGCCTGCAAGCTGACGCCGGAGTCGCCGACGCAGAAGCTGGTGTAGGTGTCGACGATCGCGCGGGCCATCGGGTTGGACCGGTACGCGGCCACCGAGTAGGCGCGGGCCTTCTCCTGCGTCCAGTACGGGACCTCCCGGCCGACGGTCCCGGCCGGCCGCCAGCCGCGGTCCCCGTCGACCGGGTCGGTGGCGCCCGTGGTGGGCAGCGCGCCGGTCGCCACGAGCTGCTGGGGGGTCGCCTCCGTCGCCCGCGACGGCCAGAACCAGCTCCTCACCGGGACGCCCACCACCATCCAAGGGCGAGCAGCAGCACGATCCCGACGAGATCGGCGGCGAGCAGCCAGACCAGGACCTTCTGCCGACCGTTCACGGCCTGCTCCCGGCGAGACGGATCGCGAACCCGGGGATGCCGAGGCCGAAGTCGGGGTCGCTGGACGCCGGCCGGATCGGCGCGCGAAGGGTCGCCTCGTCGGGCGAGACCATCGGCTGGCGTGGCGACATGCCGGCGACGCAGCCGACGAACCGGAACGGCTCGTCGCACTGCGCGCAGCGGATCGTCATCTCCGCCGAGTAGCCGGCCACCGGTCCGTCCTCGACACTCGTGAGCCGGTTGACCTCGACGCAGGCAACGAAGTCCTCGTGCGGGCACGCCCGGTCCGGGTCGGTCACGCCGCCCTCCGCGCCTGCTCCGCCCCGGCCCGCCCAGTAGCCGCGGGCTTGGCCGCCGGCCGCTCGGCCGTGCCGTTGACCATCACGTACGACACGCCGACCAGGACCGCACTGCCCAACAGCAGCGACCACCACGCGTTGCCGGTCAGCCCGCCGACCGCCACGACCACGCCCACCCAGCCGGCCAGGCCGAGGAGGTTCGCGACCAGCTCGCCCGGCAGCCTCGGCAGCGGAACCCGGATGTACACGTCTGACCTCCCCGTCAGAGCTCGAGCCGCTGGGTCGGACGCCACAGCCCGGCCCGCTCCACCGTCACCTGCGACCTCGCCGTCGCCGGCGGCGGGTCGGTGTTGAACAGGCCAGCCGCAAGGGCGTCGTTGCGGGCCGCCACGGCGAGCGTGTCCGCCATCGCCGCGTCGATCTTGCGGGGCGAGTTCGGCTCGTCCTTGCACATCACGTACATGGCCTGCCCGTTCTCGTCCTTCATGCGGGTCTGCCGCTTGTGCGCGTTCGCCCAGTGCCGGGCGGCGACTGGGTCACCGTCGTTGGTGACCTCCCGGTTGGCGATCGCCGTCTTGATCGTCTTGAGTTCCCGGGCGATCCTGGCTTCCTGGTTGGTCCAGAACTCCACGACCTTGTCGTCGCCGTGGCGGCCCGCCCAGGTCGCCACCCACGAACCCCACCAGGCCGGGTCGTAGTAGCCGCGGACCACCTGGAACCGGTGGTGGGCCGCGTCGACCGCCGCGTCGACCTCGAGCTCGGGGACCTTCCACTCCGCGACCGGGCGGCCCTGGGAGTCAAGCGGCCGCTCCCAGATCCCGATCGTGAACAGGTGCCCCCCGCGGGTACAGCCTCGCAGCGCCGTCGCGTCCCGCCGCAAGCTACCGTCGAACCCGAGCGCGATCGGGGTCCCGTCCGGTACGACCGCCCCCGCGTCCGCGCACGCTGGCCACTGCCTGGGGTCGTCGAGGAACTTCCCCGCCAGTGGCACGGCCAGGTTGAAGAAGTACCGCCGGGAGTCCTGCCGGTCGTTGCGCGGGTCGTAGAACTCCGTGACCAGCCGGTCCATGTCCATCACCTGGGCGAAATCGCCGTAGGCTTCCCTGAACGCGAGCCGGACCGCGGCCTCGCTGTCCTCGTCGACCCCATCGGGGGCCCGCCGGTGGTCGAACAGTAGCCGCGCGGCCGAGCGGAGCTTGCCCTGTCGGATCAGCTTGGCCAGCGCATGGGTCGCCTCGGCGACGCTGCCCTCCCCCGGCGCGTACATCGTCGAGGTCTCCAGCGACCACGGCTCGGCGGCCTTGCGCTTGGCGAGGTTGCGCCGCACCGTCGCGTACATGTTGACCAGCTCCGCAAGCCGGTACAGGTGCGTCTCGTCGAAGACGACGAAGGTCTCCCGGCCACCGTCCTTCGCGCTGCTCGAGGCGGTCGATGGGCGGATCTCCCACGACCCTGGGCGACCACCCGGCAGGTAGGTGCGGGTCAGGCCAGCGTCCAGACCCGGCACGTCCGCCAGCGGTCCCTCGGTCAGGTTGTAGTAGACCGCGTCGTAGACGTTCCCGGTCTGCCCCTCCTCAGTGGCCAGGCAGCGCACGAACGGCGCGCGGACTGGCTGGCCCATCGGCTCGCCCCGCACGTACCGGTAGGCGAAGTCGCGCCAGCGGTAGACCTCGCCGCCCTCGGCGAAACCAGCGAACCGGCACGGCCCCCAACCCTCGAACAGCCCGAACCGTGCCGCCGTGCCGCTCTTGTCGCGGCCCTTCGGCCGGGAGAAGAACGCCGAGTCGTACAACCGTCGGCCCACCTGGTTGAGCGCGTAGCAGTCGACGACGAATCCGGCGAGCTCGTCATCGTGCAGGACCGGCTCGCCCTCGACATCGCCCGGGCCATGGACGCAGAAGTGCTCCATCCACTTCAGTGCCAGCCACCCCAGCGACCGCGCCCGGTCGTGGCCGGGCGCGCGGACCAGCTCGCGGGGCATCAGCCCTCGGCGTCACCGAGCAGCCGCCGTCGCCGGTCGTCCAGCGACGCCACATTCCCACCCTCCGCTGCCGCATCCGTCGGCAACTCCTCGACGATCTGCCACAGCAGCATCCGCATCGCCTTCGGCGTCAACCCGAGGCGGTCCTCGAGCGAGGTCGTCTGCGCGGCAATCGCCGCGGTCGCGCCGGGTCGCTCCGCGCGCACCATGAGCCGGCAGTAGCGCGCGACCGTCCTCGTCCAGCCGAGCCGCTCCCACGCGACCGCCTGCGGGGTCCGCCACAACTGCGCCCACGCCTCCCGCTCCGCCCCCGTGTGCCGCCCGGGCAGCGGCCACGGCGGCGGATCCCCCTGTCGGCCAGCAGCGGGCAGCAGCAGCGGCCCCGTGCGGGGATTGCGCCGCCGTGGCGCGAAGCTCGGTGGCTGCGACTGGGCCATACGCTCACCACCTTTCGCCCGGGACGTGGAGGCCGTACAGACCGCGAGGGGGATCGCGCGGGGTGATGGCGGTCGACCCGCCAGGGACTTTGGGTGGCGGGTATGCGTCACTTGTCGGATTACCCGATCAACCGCAGTTGCTCGCCGCTCTCAATGCCACCATCGCGCTTGAGGCTGTTGCAGAGGAAGTGCGCGAGCTGGACGTTGGCCTTGACGAAGCCACCACCCAAGGACATCGGGATGATGCAGTCGAGGCTGGCGCACATGAGATGCGGATACTTCAGCTTGCGACTGACCCTCCTTCGGCAAAGCTGACAACGCCAGCCATCCCGCTCGTAAATCTCCTGCGGATTGATGGGCTCGTACGCCACGCCGAGGCGCCGCGCTCGTTCCCTATGATCCCCACTGCGCCCGTGCTGCCGACCGATCCACCGAACGGAGCATCGGCGAGAACAGAAGCGCCGCAGCCTCCCGCTCTGCTGCTGTAGGCTCCGCTCGTTGGCTACAAAGGCTCGGCTGCACTCTGGGCAGGTGCGGTAGATGGCGGTACGGATCGCCGCTTGCTGTTGATGCTTTGCATTTAGCTTGGCGAGGGCAAACCGCTTCCCGCATTCCTTATTGCACGCTCGCTGCTTCTCTCGCCTGGCCACAAAGAGCACGCCGCACTGGACACAATCGCAGTAGAAGATCCTGCTGGCCTGCGGTGCCTTGCGATTCCTACCCTTGCGGTACTGCAACTCTAGCCCGCACGCTCGACCGCAGGTCCGCTGATCCCGGTAGGTCGGCCGGTACTCACGCCCACAGACTTCGCAGTGGCGCGGCTTCCTGCTTGGCTTCCCCATGCCGACTATTATCGCAGGTCAGCCGGACGATTCAGCTCAGCTCGGCTTGCCGATCGCCGAGTTGCGCGACCTGCACAGCACTCGGAGCGGTCCGTGGCCTGGTCCGGTGACGTGGTGCGCGGTGAGGTCGCGGCTGGGGTGCGGCGGGTGGTCGGGGCCGTCGCCGGGGCACCACCAGCCGTGGGCGGCGACGTGGGCGGCGACGGCGTGGGCGCGGCGTGCGGTCTCGGCGGGGTCGTGGAGGTCGGGGCGGCGGGCGTTGTGGGCCCGGTCGTGGCGGCGCTGGCAGGGTCGGCAGCGTGCTGCCTGCTTGGCGCCTGGCCTGGCGCGGACGAGCTGGCGGGTCGGGCAGGGTTGGCCGGGGGCGGGGCCGGGACAGAGGCGGGTGGTCATGCGGGGGACGGCGAGGCCGAGTACTGGACCATCCACAGTAAATCATGCCATGTCAAGCGTCCGTACTCGTTGACCTGCGGGTGTCTGGTTTGTGCTCGTGGCGGGAATGGGGACGTGTCATACGGTTCCGGTCAGGATGCGCAAGCGGCCGTCAGGGGTGCGGATGCCGCGTTGGATCTCGCGGGCGAGGTTCGGGTCGGTGCGGGCGCTGTCGAGGGACGCGAGGTGGCTGGCGATCCGGTCGCAGCGGCGCTCCAGGGCGCGGCGTTCGCGGTCCCACGCGGCGCGGTGGGCGTCGAGGGCAGGGTCGGCGCCGAGGCGGAGGAGGGCGGCGGGGGTGGGGTCGGCGTGGCCGGTCGGGTGCCCGCCGCCGGTGCCGGGTGTACGGCAGGGGCCGAAGGCGGCGACGACGGCGGCGTAGCGGGTCTGCTCGCGCAGGTCGCGCAGGAGCGCGTCGTAGCGCCACCAGGCGTGGGTGTAGCCGGCGACGATGGCGTCGATGGTGCCGGCGACGTGGTGGAGCTGGCTGGCGACGTACGGGTCGGTGGTGGGCACGTGGGCCTCCCCGGGTCGGACCGGCTGGGGCGATGGTAGCTGGGCGAGGGGCGGGTCGGTGGTTTCCCTGAAGGTCGTCTGCGACAGTGCGACAGGTGCGACAGGCGATCTCGGGTTTTTTGCCTTGCGCGCGCGCGTGTGAGAAAACCCCTACTTTGCTGTCGCAGCCTGTCGCATGTCGCACTCACAGCGGTACGTTGTCGTCTTTGGGCGGTCGGTCGCTTCCCAACCCGATTCCGAGCCAGGTCCGTTTGTTGCTGTGCCCGGTCCTTGTGCTGTCAAAGCCGCGATCCTTGAGCAGCTTGCCGAATTCCTGCTGGGAGATCCGTTGGCCGGTGAACTCCATGTAGGCGTCGGCAAGGTCGGACGCATACGCGTATTCGTGGTCGCCGAGGACGCAGCACTGGTCGACGAACTCGACGAGCGGGTCTTCCTCCCGCCGATAGCCTTCGGTCGCGTCGGTCACCGCGGCGGGCGGGTCGAGTCCTTGCTGCTGCCACGCGAGGCATCCCTGGACGGCCCACTGGAGGATGCCGGGCAGCTCCTGTTCGAGCCGCGCGGTCAGGTGCTTGTCCCGTTCGCCTTCGGGGATCGTGACCGTGAACGGCACGAGCCGGATCCGCGACCAGATCCCTTCGTCGGTGCCGTCGATTCTTGGCTTGTGATTGGTGGCGAGCCAGATCTTCGCGACAGGCTGGAACTCGAAGAACTCGCCGTGGAGGAAGCGGGCGCTGATCGGGTCGCCGCCGGTGAGCTGCTTGACTAGCTCCTCGTCGAGGCGCTGGCCCTGGCGGGTCTCGATCGCGGTGGCGAAGCGGGCGCCGGCCAGCCGGGCGAGGTCGTTGGGGATCTGGTCGCCGCGCCGGCGGAGCAGCGTGTCGCGGGGGAGCTGCTGCGCGTAGTCGCCGAGTAGTTTGCGGACGGTGGTGAGGAACACTGTTTTGCCGTTGCGGCCGGTGCCGTAGCAGATGAACAGGCAGTGCTCGCTGATGTCGCCGGTCAGGGAGTAGCCGACGGCCCGCTGCACGAAGCCGATGAGGGCCTGGTCGCCGTCGAAGATGCGTTTCAGGAACGCGTCCCAGCGTGGGCAGGTGGTGGCCGGGTCGTAGGTGCCGCCGATGAGCTTGGTCATGTAGTCCCCGCGGTCGGGGTCTCGGAGCTTGCCGGTGCGCAGGTCAAGGGTGCCGTCGCCGCTGGCGGCGAGCCAAAGGTCGGCGTCGAGCTCTTGGGGCAGGACCACGACGGCGGCCTCGCTGGTGGCCAGCGACAGCGCCGCGCGGATGCGGCTGTCCGCTTCGCTTTTGACGGCCCAGGCGGCGAGCGCTTTGCGGGTCGTCTCGTCCTCGGCCTCGGCGGCTTCGGCATAGATGGCGCGGACGGTGAGCTTGGCTGCCCGCGTTGGGCCGCCGGAGTCGTCGAGGCGCCACCGTTGCCCGTCCCAGCAGTACCATTTGCGGAACGGGTGGCAGTAGCGCAGGTCCTGGCCGTGCAGGTGGACAAGGCGTTCGGCGTTGCCGTAGTCGGTGCGCATATAGCCCCGACGTTCGGCGGTCACGTGGGGTTCCTCGGGTGCTGGCGCCCCCAGGCGAACTGGTCGTCGACGATCTTGCGGGCTTCGGTTTCGGGTAGTCCCATGACGAGGCCGGCTTCGACGAGGGTGTCGCGGACCTGGTCGGCTTCGGTGTCGCCGATCAAGTGCAGGAGCGTCCCGATTCGGCTGGCGCTTTTGGTGAGCTCGACGTGTCGCTGTCCTGCGGGCACTTGGACGAGCTGCGCGCATTCGCGGTTGACTGCCTGCTCGACATAGTGCTGTCCCGGTTGGGGCCGGCCTTGGAACGGCAACGGTGCCCGCCGCCGTCGGGGTGCGGGGGGTGGCGGCTCGGTCGGTTTGGTGAGCAGCTCGACGAGCCATGCGGGCGGCGGCTGGATCTTCCTTGTCCCCTCGGCCCACTGGTAGGATTTGCCGCTGATATGCACTGATGGTGGCGCGACGATGTAGCCGTTGCGTCCGCGGATGTCGATGCCGGCACCGAGCTTGCCTGCCGAATTGTTGATCACCGTGTCCTTCGGCCAGGAGAACAATAGGTGGACGCCGTCTCCTCCGGTTGCGGATTCCCGTGTAAGAGGAAAAGCGTCGTTCTGGGCTTCGAGACGGGCGTAAGAATGGAACCCGGATTTGTCATGGTCAATGTCGATGACGAGGAGGTTCGACTCCGGGCCGGTTCGGACGCCGATATTCGCGTCGGGGAAGCGCTGCCACCATTGGCGGATCAGGTCGGGGTCGCACGTTGCGTCGTGCAGCCCATGTGGTACGAGCAGGGCGATTGGGTGTTTGGCTGGGCTGGCGCAGTCATGGCCGCACGAGCAGTGCTGGTAGTTGCACGGGTGGTGGAGTGGGAGCACGAGCCAGCCGTAGTTGGCGTAGTTGAGTGCCATCTCCAGGACGGTCCGCGAGGTGTGCCGAGCGTCACGGCTTGGCACGGGCGCCTCGGGGACCGGCCGAGGTGGCGAGCACGGCCTTGGCGTACCCGCGCATGGTGGCGACGACCTGGTGGGCGGTGACCTTGCGGTGGCCCGGCCCGGCCCATTCGAGGCGGCACGTGTGGGCGGGGCAGTGGACCCAGCCGAGCGTGCAGTCGAGGCAGGCGCCGCCGGCCTCCAGGACGTGGGTCCACCAGCCGCAGCGGGGGCACTGCCGCAGCGCGCCGGCGGCGGTCACGGTCACGGGGACGCCCCGAACAGCAGGCTCGTCTGCCCGGCGGGCGCGGGTTTGGCCGGCTTGGGCCGGGGCGCGGCGGTCAGGGCCGCGCCGCTGGCCTTCCACGCGGGCACGTGGAAGACACGGCAGCGGGCCAAGCGGCAGTAGTCCCATGACAGGTCGACGCCGATCCCAATCCGACCCAGCGAACGCGAAACACCGATGGTTGTTCCTGTCCCTGAAAACGGGTCGAGCACCACGGCGGGGCGGGTCGGCGGCGGGGTCCAGGCGTCGAGGTGCCACTCCCGCCACGGGCCGGTCCTCGGACGGGCGTGCAGCTCGGTCGAGTAGCCCGTGCGGGGATAGCCGCTGCCATTGATGCCCTCGCCGTCGCGGTCGCTGTAGTGCTCGCCGCTGCCACCGCCGGAGCCGGGGTGGTCGGTGTAGGGGCAGCAGGCGCAGGCGTAGCCGAGGACCGTGGCCTCAGCCACCATGCGGACCTCACGCCCCGGAGACTCGAATCGCCGCTCGATCGACTGCGGCCCGTTCGTGGTCCGACCCTGCGCGTCGTAGGTCCGCTCGACCACCGGGAAGCGGCCCTGCCCGCACGCAAGGCAGACACCGGGCGGCGACCAGCCCCGGACGATCCGCTCGGGTAGCGACGGGGGGAACGCCGCGTAGTGGCTGACCTCGGGCCGGATGCTGGGACGGCCGCGGCGGGTGCCGATGATCCGCGCCCACGTCGCGGCGGCCTCGTAGGTGGGGAACCACTGGACGGTCCGGCCGCCGAGCACGCCCCGCCACGGCGGCAGGCGCAACGGCTCCGAGGCGATGCGCCAGACCGACCCGGGGAGCTTCCCGAGCGGGTTGAGCGAGGCAAACGAGTCGTTCTTCTGCGGTCGGCCTTGACTGCCGTTGCCCCATGCCTTGCGGGTCTCGGCCCATTCGGGGTCGATCTCTCGGCCCCAGGTGTGGGGCTCGCGCAACTCGTCGAGGGCGGCGTAGTAGTCGCCCTGTCTGGTCAGGTGGTAGACGTACTCGTGCCCGCTGCGGGTGCGGTCGTCCACGCTCTCGGGCAGCGGGTTGGCCTTCCACCAGATTTGGTCGCGGCGGCAGATCAGGCCGAGCTGGTCGACGCAGGCGATGGCGTAGCGTTCCGGCAGCAGCATGAGGGACTTGGCGCGTGCCCCAGGAGGACCGCCGTGGCCGTTCTGCCGACCAGGTGACTTCGGGTCGCTCCCGCCCCATCCTTCTGCGTACTTGTCCGCGAGGTTCACCCAGATGGAGCCGGTGGGCTTGAGGACGCGGGCCATCTCGGCGGTGCAGGCGACCAGCGCGTCGAGCCAGTCGCGCCAGTGCGCCTCCGAGCCGATCTCGCCGGGACCCGCGCCGTAGGAGCGGAGCGAGAAGTACGGCGGGCTCGTGACGACCAAATCCACGCTGGCGTCCCGCAGCGGCAGGCGGCGGGCGTCGGCGCGCAGGACGACCGCTCGGCCGGCGGGTGCGGTCACGGCTCGCCGTCCGGGAGGGCGAGCCGTTCGGCGAGCAGCGCGAGCACGCGGGGGCCGCACACGCTGCACCGCGGCGCCGGGAGCGGCTCGGCGAGGGCGACGTGCGCGGCGAGCTCGCGGTACTGCCGGCCGCACTCGGTCCGGGGGGCGCCGACGCGCAGGAGGTGCCAGAGGCGGTGGTGGGGGCTGACGCGGACCAGCCGCCACGCGGGCGCGGCGGGGGCTGTCATCGTGGCTCGCCCGGGCAGGGCCGTCCCGCGACTGCTGGCGTGTGGACCTGCTCGCACACGTAGCAGCCGACCGGTGTCACGTACGCCAGGCTCTCCCGGTCGAGCAGCAGCATCTCGTCGTGTGGGTTGGCCCGGTTGCGGTCGATGGCGTCGGCGGTGGTGCGGAAGGTGGCGATGACGATCCAGACGTGTTCGCCGGGGGCGTGGTCGTCCAGCCTGGTCCCCTCGAAGACGCGTGGCACCTCGTCGGGGTGGACCTGGTAGGCCACGCCGGCGGCCTCGCGCTCGGCGAGCCGCTGGCGGCGTTTGCGCTGCCGCGCGCTGCCGGGGTCGCCCATCAGAACGGTGTCCCCTCGCCCTCGCTGTCCCGGGCGATGGCGCCCTGGCCGAGCAGGCGGCGCGCGCTCCACGCTTCCACCGGCAGCGGCGGGGCGTACATGCGGGCGGCCAGCCGGGCGGTCTCCTCGTCGACGCGCTCCTTGGAGTAGACCGCGTTGGGGTGGTAGTCGACGGTGCGGGCCTGGCGGCCGGGGGCGGCGGGGACGTGGAGGCGGTAGACGGCGACGCCGGCCTCCTCGACGACGGTCAAATAGCCGGCGGCGCGGGCGTGACCAAAGAGGTCGAGGACGTGCCACTGGCCGCCGGGGGGCAGCGTCGGGGCGGCGAGCGTGACCGTCGGCTGGTCGGTGACGGGTTCGGCCATCGGGTGGCTCCTTTGCTAGAGGACGTTGTTGGCGACGTGGACGACACGCACCGACTGGTCGGGTCGCTGTTCGGGCGGTGGGACGGCACGGTGGTCGCGGTCGGGGGGGTGGGCGGCTTCGAGCTGGTCGTGCTCGTCGGCGGTGTGGAGGAGGGCCTTGGCGCACAGCGGGCAGACGGGGACCTGCCGGGTGCCGTCGGGGGCGAGGCAGTCGCGGACGTGCCGGGTCGTGCCCGGCCAGTCGCCGCGCCGCTCCGGCACCGGGACGGTCACCGGTGCCGCCCTTTCCACTCGGCCGCGGCCGGGCAGGTGGCGAAGTGGGAGGTGTAGACGTCGACGACGCGGGCGCGCTGCTCGACCTCGTCGCCGACGGGCACCTGCTCGAGGACGACGCGTTTCTCCGGGCGGAGGTCGAGCGGGAGGAGCTTGGTGGAGGTCGCGCTGCGCACCCAGCGGATCTCCGCCTTGCAGGAGCGGCACCGGTCGGCCCGGAAGGTCACCGGGCCTCGCCGTCCTCGCGGAGCAGCCTGCTTTTGAGGGCGACCTGCACCTCGGGCCAGTCGCTGGGCCGCCACACGTGGGCTTCGGCGCTGGCCCGCTCCAGCGCCAGCCACCATCGGGCCTGGTCGTCGGTGAGTCGACCGTGCTCCCGTTTGACCTCGACGAAGACGATGCGGTCCCGCACGAGGCACAGGTCAGGGAAGCCCGGCTGGCTGCGCCGCGAGTCGTAGGTGTGGTAGACGAGCCAGCCGAGCGTCTCCGCAAGGTCGGTGATGGTGCGCTGCCACTGCGCCTCGGTCATGGCCAGGTCGAGTTGCTGCCGGGCACTGGCCTGCCCGCTGGCGCTCACCGCGCGCCCCGGTAGCCGTAGACCTCGTGGGGGGCGTCGCAGGCGGGGCACCAGGCGACGCCGGTGACGGCGAGACGGGCTGGTGCCAGCGCCGTGGCGACCTCCTGCACGAACGCCTCGCGCTGCTCGACCTCGGCGCGCGGCATAAACGGGTCCACGGAGGTCACTGCCGAGTGGGGTCGGCTGCCGGCTCGGCGGCGTGGGCCGCCGTTGTCGGCCCGCCAGCACGCCAGTGTGCAGTACAGCGCCTGCCAGCCCTCCCGCGCGGGTGTGAACGGCTCGTCGCAGTTCAGGCAGGCCCGCTCGCCGGCGGGTGCCGCAGGGGGGTCGACGGCACCGGGCCTACCCATCGCTGGCCGCCTGCCCCGCGCCGCTGGTGGACGTGCGCCACCAGACCTGCTTCCAGCCGTTCAGCACGACCCGTTCGACGCGGCCGGCCTTGGCGAGCCGGTCCAGGCGCCGCCAGGTGACGGCGTCCGGCGGCCACGCCATCGGACCAGCCTGCTGCGCGACCTGCCGGGTGGACAGGGGGAACCCGTGGGCGTCGCGGAGCACCGCGAGGAGCTGGTCGTCGAGGGCGACCGTGGCCGCCGTCACCGTCGACCGCCCGTGACGGCGTGGGCGGGCTGCGGCGCCTGGACCGACGTGGGGTCGGCGGCGGCACCGAGCACGGCCAGGCCGACGGCGAGCGCGACCGCCGCCGCCAGTAGCAGCGCGTCCACTTGCCGCGCCCGCGTGGGGCGGGGGCGGCTACCCATTGGGGCTCCCCTCCCCCCGCTCCTGCTGCTGGGCGCGCGCGTCGAGCCCGTCGAGCCGGTCGAGCGCGTCGCGGGCCATGTCCATGGCGTGCTGGTGCGCGCGGTTGAGCAGCTCGATGCGCTCCTGCATGGCGGGGAGGCGGTCCAGCGCGTCCGCGCCGGCTCGGAGGGCCGCGCGGAGGTCCGGGTAGAGGGTGGCACCGTGCAGCTGCTCGTACTGCCGCAGCACGGCCGCCTGGGCCGGGCCCATCGGCTCAGCCACCGTCCTCACCGTCCTCCGCGTCGTCGTACGGCCTGGTCGCCTCGCGGATGAGCGCGAGATCCCGGCGGGCCCGCTCGTCGCGCTCGGCGGCGGCGGCGTGGCTGGACGGGTCCAGCATCGAGGCGACCACGGTGCTGTCGGCCAGGCGCAGGGCCGCCAGTAGCCGCCCGACCTCCACCCGGGCCGCGTCCCGGTCGGCGCACGCCTGCTCACAGTTCCGGTCGGCCTGGTCGAGGCGGCGGCGGGTCTCGTCCAGCTCGGCCCGCAGCGACGCGGCGTCCCAGCCGTCCGGCGGACCGGTGAGATCGGCTGGTGGGCCGGCCACGTCGTCCATCTCGCCGGTGCGTTCTGGTCGTACGGTGCCGCGCCGTTCGAGAGGCGCCAGGCGCCCGTCGGCCAGCGCGCGGGCCGCGGGTGCCCACAGTGGTTCCCGCGCGGACCCGGCCAGCCGCCGGAGGGCCGCCAGGTGGGCGGTGGTCGGCTGGGCCCGTCCGGCGCTCCAGGCGTACAGCGACCGCCGGTCCACCCCGACCGCGCGAGCGATCTGGGCGCGGGTCCAGCCGAGCCCGCGGAGGTGCTGGACGGCCTGCTGGACGGCCCGGGCGAGGTCGAGGGGTGGGCTGGCCACGGCAGTGGGGATGGCCGTGGCCGGCTCGGTCACATGGGTGCCGACACCTCCCGGGGCGTCCTGGATCGGTTCGAACGCGGTGCAGGGGCAGCGGCCGTGCTCCCGGCAGCCGCCGAGCTCGGTGTGCGAGATACGGATGTGGCCGCAGCCCGAGCAGCGGTTCATGCGGCGGCTCCCTGGTCGTGGTGGTCGAGCAGCCACGCCTTTGCCAGGTCGAAGTCGTCGCCGGCGAGCTGCTTGACCGCGCCGGCGTCGGCGAGCTCCGCGAACGGCTGGGCGGGCAGCTTGTCCTTGTGGTCGGGTGGGAGCTGGCCAGCGCGTTTCAGCCGCAGCCAGCAGTTGGTCAGGCTTCGCCCGAGCGCTGCGGCGAGCTCCTCCATCGTGGCCGCCCGGTCGGCGGGGTGGCCGTTACTGGTGGCCCCAGCCGCCGCCGGGGGGGCCGGAGCGGCGGCTGGGGCGGCTCCCGCCGTCGCCGCGGGCGCGGGCGGTTCGGCGGGAGGGTCCTCGGCGGCCTTGGTCTTGCGCCTGCTGGTCTTGCGCGTGGCGGGCGCGGGGTCCGGGCCGGCAGCCACCTTCCCCGGCACTGCCGGCCCGGACGTCTCGGGGGCGGGGTCCGGGGCGGGGGTGGCAGAACCCGGTTCCGCGTCACCACTGGTGGCCACCGCGCGGGCGGGTGTCTCCGCCCCGGATTTCTCGGCCTGCCCGTCCCGTCCCGTGACGGGCAGCCACTTGTCGAGCACGTAGTCGCTCTCGGCCCACAGGTGCAGGCCGAGGCCCAGCCGCATCGCGCACCGCTTCAACCCGTCGCTGGCTGCGGCCTTGGCGCGCTTGCCGTCGTTGTTCCAGTTGTGCGGGTCCTCGACGTCGCCGATCTCGGTGATCCTGCATGTGTCCCCGTCGACGGTGGCGGTGAGCTGGCAGCGCGCACCGACGACCACGCCGCGGAGCGCCGGCGTGCCCTGCTTGGCCCGGTCGCTGTGGCCCTGCGGGTTGGGTGGCACCTCGACGACGTCGCCGCGGATCAGCTCGACGACTTCGAAATCGAACGGGCCCACGATGTACAGCAGGAGCTGCTCGACGGCGTCATGAGGGACGTAGAACTCGCGGCGGCCGTTCCCGACGTCGATTTGTTTGACGAACCGGTCGGGGACACGGTTGACGAGCTTGGCGAGCTGTGCACGGTCGGTGGTGGTCATGGGGATCAGCCTCCAGCGCCGGCGCGCAGATTGAGGAACAGCCGCGTGTCCGGCCCGCCCCGGTGGAGGTTCAGCTCCTCCAGCGTCTTGGAGCCGTACGGGTCGAGCCACACCCCGGCGACGTCCCGGACCTCCCAATCGGTGGCGGGGCGGCCAGTGTGGTTGCCCTTGGCGAGCGCTGCGGCGACGAGCTGATCCAGCGTCGCGGTCGGTGTCGTGGGGAGCTCGTAGGTCCAGCCGTTCACCACGGCCTCGACCGTGATCTGTTGGTCGGCAGGCGGCGTGACCTCCTCGAGTTCGTCAGCGAGGCCACGAAGCCGCGAGCGGAGCTGCCCGAGCTGGCCAGCATTGAGGTGCTCGGTCAGTCGCGGGTCGCCGGGTGGATAGAGCAGGTCGGCGGCGAGCCGCACCAGCTCGTGATCGTCTTCTGGGACCTTTTGGATTGGCGTGTCGGTCACGGTGCTGCCTCCGGTTGTTCGATGGCTTCGAGCGGCTGGAACTGGACGCCGTTGCCGGCCGGGTCGAAGCAGAGCGTGGTGTACGCACAGATCCCGCAGCTCGAGAACGTGCGGACCGGTGGCCCTTCGATCAGGTCGCGCGCCCACCGGCACGTCGCCACCAGCTCCACGTCCCACATCGGCTTGACCGGGTACGTCTCCGTCGACGGCCCCTTGTCCAAATCGATGAAGCGGACGAGGTCGGGGCGCTGGCCGACGACCTCCTCGACGCCGCGGGCATAGGCGGCGGCCTGCACCCACCGCTCCTGCTTGTTCCAGTTGCCCGAGCCGCTCTTGTAGTCCACCACCACCAGCGCGTCCC
>WNGF01002140.1_pt1 | contig 47393 bp, 48 predicted proteins | sample 5400641 | NCBI WGS metagenome assembly WNGF01 (sample SAMN13153371, study PRJNA577476) | soil metagenome | isolation source: 80 cm soil or saprolite under grassland replicate 2 | place: USA:California | collected 2016-06-15 | reverse complement strand
CGGGCCGCTGCGCGGCGTGGCTGCTGGTTCGGCCGGCCGCGCGGCGTGGTGACCGGGCAGGCACGGAACGCCAGCGCTGCGCAGGGGGTCTGCGCGTGGGGCCGTGCCCGCCCGGCCGTCTCAGGGCGGGTCGCTGGACAGCAACCGGGTGAGTTTGGCGGCGGCGCCGGGGATGTTGCCGCGCGGATGCGCCCCGGTCTTCGCCGCGTGGCGCCAGGACCATACGGGCTGGCCGTTGTCGTCGCCGGGGACGATGCTGACCCAGCCCGTGCCGGTGCCGGCGATCCAGGCGCGCACCGACTGCTCCTCGGGTATGGCGATGACGCCGTGCCCGGCCAGCGCGGCGGCCAGCTCTTGTGCGGGGGTCATGGCGGTGCGGGCGGGCGCCGGGCGGCGGCGTAGCCGATCTGGGGGCGGTGCAGCAGCGACCCGCCGGGTTCCCGGAGCTGGTCCAGCAGCGTGAACGCGTCGCGGCGCGCGGCGTCACGGGTGGTGGTGGGGATCTGCTGCCAGGCCAGCCGGGGCGCGTCGGACCAGGCGGTGTCCCACCAGTGCCGGGGCCCGCGATAGCGCACCTCGATGGTGCCGGCGGTGGTGGTGACCTCGGTGTAGCCGCAGCGGCGCAGCAGGTCCTCCACCTGGCGGCGGCCGCCGAGGCGGCCCAGGTAGCTGTCCAGCCCCGGGCTGCCGGTGGCACCGGTGGCGTAGCGGTCCACGGCGGCATACACCGCCACCCACCGCGGATCCGGCGCCAGCGGCCACGACAACGCGACGGTGCCGCCGGGGGTGAGCAGCTCATGCCAGCGGCGCAGCGCCACGCCGGGGTCAGCCAGCAGGTACAGCACCAGGCTGGCCAGCACCGCCTCGAAACTGCCCGGCGCAAACGGCGGGCTGGCCGCGTCGGCTAACCGGACCCGGACGTTGGCCAGCGCCCGGCTGGCGGCCTGGGCGCGTTTGAGCATCCGCGCGGACAGGTCGATCCCGGTCACCGCACCCGGCCGCACCACCCGGGCGGCCCGCACCAGCACCGCCCCGGCGCCGCAGCCGGCGTCCAGCACCCGCTGACCCCGGGCCAGCCCGGCAACCTCCACCAGCCGCCGCGCGACCGGCCCGGCCAGGGCCGCCCCGGTCCGGTCGTACCGGCTGGCCGCGTCGTCAAACGCCCGCACCACCAGCGGGTCAGCAGCGTTCATCACCCAGCCGCCACCGGCACCGGGGCAGGCGTAACCTACCCAACGTCATCGTCATCGGCGGGCCTCGCTCCGTTCGGTTGGTCGTGACATTCCGGCCCGCCCGGCGGCAGCAGACGTTGCCAGCGCACTGCCGCCGGGCAGGGACAAACTGGTCAGCCGTAATAGGCCGACGCTCGCTCTAGCTGCGCGCGAAGCTGCCCCACCAGCCAGGCGTCCACGGTTGCGCGCGGCACGGACCCGTTGGCCCGCGACGACGCATAGAGCCGGCCGCTATCGCTGGAGAAGACGTTGCATTGCGGGAAGTCGGCCACAAGCTCGCCTATTTCGCCCGTTGTGTCCACAATCCGGTGACCGTTGCGCATGCACGCGTCACGCATCGCAGGCCAGTGCCACTCACACGCATCGAACGTTGACGGGGCTTTGCTGTGATCAATGCCGTCCGCTGTGAACCGCGACTCCGGGATGATCACGCGAACATCCGCAACGGAACAACACCCGCGCTCCGAGCACCGGGCGCCCTCGGGCGGCTCTGTGACGTTGTAGATCATTTGTGCGCAACTCGCCGATCCGGGTGCGCGGCCCGCATGCGCCGGATCGGGCAATGGGGTCATAACGCCTGCTCCCTGCCTATTAGCAAGTGGCTGTTTGCTCTGTGTGAAGATCCTGCGTGTGAGGACGGGACACTCACACCTCGGCTGTAGTACGTTTGGGACGTTTAGGACCGCGTTCTAAACGTCCCAAGTGGACGTGTGAGAGTGGTGAAACCAGGGCATGAATGAATCTTTGCGGGCAGCCATGGCGGCGAAAGGGATTGAGATCGAGGTCCTTGCACGCGGCGTGGGCGTGGACCCGAAGACAGTTCAGCGTTGGCTCGGCGGTCGTGTACCGCATCCGCGTCATCGCTGGACGATATGCGACATCTTGAGCCAATCCGAGCAGGAATTGTGGCCAGGTGTAGGCTTGGGTGCGTCCGGCGCGCCGCATACTTCAGAGATCGTTGCCGCTTTTGCGCACCGTGCTGATGCACCTTCGCAATTGTGGACTGGAATGCTTGAACGGGTGCGCACAAATGTGGATCTTCTTGGTTATGCGATGTTGTTCTTCCCGGAGCAGCATCCGGGTCTGACCAATATGTTCAAGGACAAATGCGCAGCAGGGCTGCGTGTGCGTATTGCGTTAGCCGACCCGGATGGCCCGGAAGTGACGGCGCGAGACGGGCTTGAAGTGTTGGGAGGAACACTGCCTGGCCGGATCCTCTCGACAGTGCGCCATCTTGAACCACTGTTCACAACTAGCGGAGTCGAGATTCGTTATCACAGCGTACCGCTTTATAACGCGCTGTATCGATTCGATGATCAGATGCTGGTTACACCATACCTGTACAAATTGCATGGCTATCAGCATCCATTGCTGCATCTTAGGCGGCTCGGCCTAGCAGGTATCTTTGAGTCCTATGCCCAGCAATTCGAGGCGATATGGACCGATGCGCGCGCGGTTGCGGGCAGCTTCGCAACCTAAGGGAGGCCAGGACATGGGACGCGTGGATTATTATCACGACGCAGCCGCACCTGTAGCGAATTCGCTCGTGGTTGGTTCGTCGGCCGTCGTCGTGGACGACGAGGGTGGTGTGCTCTTGCAGCGACGGAGCGACTCTGGTAATTGGGCGCTGCCCGGCGGAGCGATGGACATCGGTGAGACTTTCGGCCAGTCGGTTATCCGGGAGGTAAAGGAGGAGACAGGCTTTGATGTCGAGATCCAGCGCATGGTTGGTGTGTATTCGGATCCAGGCCATGTCTTCGCCTACGACGACGGGGAAGTGAGGCAAGAATTTAATATCTGCCTCGCCTGTAGGATCACCGGCGGTCTGCTGCGTGTGAGCAGCGAGTCAACGGCGGTAGAGTTCTTCACATTTGGCGACCTTGAGGGTATCCAGATGCACGAATCAATCCGGATTCGTCTGCGTGACTATCTAGATGACAAGCCGCCGGTATTGCGCTAGGTTCTAGCCTTCCTTCCTGAGTTTGCGTTCTGAAGCTTGGTTGTCCAGGTGATGACAAGGCAGCGGGACTTTGGTGCTGCGTGTGTTTTGCCATCTGGCCACGGTCCCTATAAGCCGTGGATGGCCACCAACTGGATAAGGGATCACGGCTGTCACCACTCGATGGCCTGCCGGTTCGGGAGGGGGCGCGGTCGGCGAAGGCGGCAACACACGTTCGCGGTCAGGTATGCGGTGGTGGCGACCGCGATGATGGCGAAGCTGGGCGGCATCGCTGGAACCGCGTAGCTGAGCAGCAGGCCCGCCCACATCTCGGTGATGGCGAGCCCGGTTGAGATGGCAAGGCCGCGGTAGGGCCGGTCGGTGAGCGCCACCGCGGTCGCGGCGGGGGCGGCCAGCAGGCCGAGCAGGAGCAGGGCACCGACCGCCTGGGTGGCTTCCGCGGCGGTCGCGCCGACCAAGGCGAGGAAAACAATGCCAACTGCGCGAACCGGGACGCCGCGGGCTGCGGCCACCGCCTCGTCGATGGTGGCAAAGAGCAGCGGCCGGCTGATCACCAATACCGCGAGCACGATGCCCGCGCCGAACCCGGCGGCGGTCGCGGCCTGCCCACCTGACAGCCCGAATATCGACCCGAACAGCACGCTGATCCCGGCTGTGCCATTGGAGGTGCTGTGCGATGTCGTGAAGAGGGTGAGAAAGAAGACGCCCAGGCCGAGGGTCCAGGCGAAGACATTGCCGATGACGACGTCGTCGGCACGGCCTTTGTTTCCGAGCAGGCCGATGGCTGCCGCGACGGCGATGGTCGCCACGAAAAGCCCAAGACGCAGGTCGATGCCGGCCGCAAGCGCCGCCAGCGCGCCGGTGAACGCGACGTGGCCGAGCGCGTCGCCGGTGAACACCTGGGCGCGCAGCACCAGGAAGAACCCCGCGAGGCCGCATGCTGCCGCGATGGCCGTTCCGGCGAGGAGCGCATGCTGTAGGAACGGGTGGGCGAAGATGCTCACGTCGGCACCCCCGCGAGTGCGTGCCGCCGGTCGAGCCGTCGCCGCGTGTAGCCGGCCAGGTGTGCGGCGAGGTAGGCGGCGAACGCGAATGTGGTGACGTAGAAGCCGATCGGGTACGGAGAGTAGTAGGCGGCGATGAGCCCGGCCCAGGTCACGGTCCAGCCGATCATCACCGTGAGGATCAGGCTGGCCATGGGCCGCGGCGTGAGCCGCTGCGCAGTCGCGGCGGGCATCACAAGCAGAGCGAACACCAGCAACGCACCCGTGATTTGCGCCGTTTCTGCCACAGCCGCGCCCAGCAGCACCAAGAACGTGATCGACAACGTTCGCACCCGAACCCCCCGGGCCGCAGCCACGTCGGGGTCCACGGAAGCGAACAGGAGCGGTCTCCCGATGATGGCCAGCACCACGAGCACGGCGAGGCCCACGGCGGCGAGCAGTGTCACCTGGCTGGCGGTGATGCCGAGGAAGCTGCCGAACAGCAGAGCCGTGGTGCCGTTGAGGAACCCTTTGCCGAGCGCGACGAACAGCAGCCCGCAGGCGAGCGTGAACGCCTGCACTATGCCGGTCAGCGCTGACTCGGTGGCCAAGCTGCCCGTCGACCTGGTCCCCTTGGTCGCCAGCGCGATGACGACCGCCGCCCCGAGGCAGCAAGCGAAGTAGCCGTATGACCCCGATAAGGGTGGCGCCGGCCGCGCCGGGAAACGCCGCGAGGGACAGGGTGTGACCGGCGAACGCCTGCCGTCGAAGCACCATGAACCAGCCCATCACTCCCGCGATGACCGCGACGACGGTGCCCGCACGGAACGCGTTGACCATGAAGGGAAATGCCCACATGTTCCTGATATCGGTGAGCAGATTCCAGGAAAATCCCGCTGTCATCGCCCACCGCCCGCGGCATGACGGTCGGTGTGCACGGCCGGCGCTTCCGGCTGGCCGACGACGACAAGGCGCCCGTCGGAGGTCCGCAGCACCTCGATCGGTGTCTGGTACAGGCGGGCCAGGGTCTCACCCGTGATGACTTCGGCTGGGGCACCTGAGGCGGCACCACCCGCGGCGATGTAGATGACCTGGTCCAGGTGGGCCAGGATCGGGTTCACATCGTGGGCGACCATGACGACGGTGACGGACTCGCTGCGGCATATCTGGTTGATCAGCGCGGCGGCGGCGGCTTGATTGGGCAGATCCAGGCTGTCGAGGGGTTCGTCGAGCAGGAGAAGCCGCGGGCGGCGGATCATCGACTGGGCAATGAGCAGGCGCTGTTGTTCGCCGCCTGAGCACTCGCCGATCGAGCGGTTCGCGTAGCTCGTGGCGCCGACCAGTTTGATCACCTCGCTCACCCGGCGAGACGCATCGCGGCGGCGGGGGCCGAACGGCAGTGGGATGCCCCACCGGTCGCCGTCGAGGCCAAGGCGGACCACGTCTGTGCCGCGGACCCGCACCGAGGCGTCGAAAATGCGCCGTTGCGGCAGATAGCCGATGCGGTGATTGGATCTGCCTGGCCGTTGCCCGAGCACTGTCACCTGTCCGTTCACCACGGGAATCAGGCCGAGCAGGACCTTGAGAAGGGTGGACTTGCCAGTCCCGTTCGGGCCGAGCACGGCCACGAACTCACCCGCGCCGACGGTCAGGTCCACCCCGCTCCACAACCTGGCACCGCCGACGCGCACCGCGGCGTCGCGCATCTCAAACACCGTGTCCGGCCCGGCCGCCACCGCCCTGGCATCGTGATGGCCCGCCATGACCGAGGTGCCCCGCAGCGATGCCCGTGGTGGGGCTGGCCCGTCTACCGCCTGCTGGGCGTGCGCCATCAGATTCACGCTGTCTCCCTCACCTGCCGGTCGCCCATCATTTGCCCGTAGCGCGGTGAAGCGCGTTCTCGACCCGCCGCAGTTCGGTGACCTGCCACTGCTGGAAGGTGGAACTCGATGGGACCAGGGTCTCGGTCACCGTGGTGACCGGGATGCCTTCCGCCTTGGCCTGCTTCACCTGGGCGGTGACGTCTGGGGTGGCGTTCTGGCTGTTGTAGACGTAGATCTTGATTTGCCTGTTCTTGATCTGGGCGTCGATCGTGACTTTGTCCCGGGCCGTCGGCTCGCTGCCCTCGCTGATCGCCCGCAGGAACGAGTACGGGGTGAGTATCTTCAAGCTGAGCGTGTCCGCGAGCGGGGATACGATCGACTCCGACGCGCCGACCGGGGTGCCCGCGTACTTCGCCTTGATCTGGGCGATCAGCCGGTTGTACGTGGCTAGCGTCGCTGTCACGAAGGTGGTCTTCTGTTTGTCGAAGTAGACGGAGTCTGCTGGGTCGATCCGCTTGTAATCCGCGGTGATGGCGTCGATCACCTGGCGGACATGAGCTGCTGAGTACCACTGGTGCGGATTGTCACCTGGTTTCAGCCTGAGCAGGTCGCCGACGGTGAGGGTGCGGCGGCCTTGGACGGGATTGGCCGCGAGCAGTTTCTGCGCCCAGGGGTCGTAGCCGATGCCGTTGACGATGACGAGCTGGGCCGATGCGATCGTCCTGGCGTCGCTGGCCGCCGGTTCGTAGTCGTGCGGATCTGCGCTGGGGTTGGTGATGATGCTGGTCTCGGCCACATGGGTGCCGCCCAGCTGTCTCGCGATGCTGCCCCAGAAGTTCTCCGCCGCCACCACCAGGATTTTCTTGCCGGAGTCAGTCGGCACCGGGGCTGCGGGCGCGGTAGAGCAGCCGACGGCCACAGTCAATGCGCCTGCCACCGCCGCCAGGGCGGCGGGGCGGTCGATCCGCAGAAAGAGTCGCATCCGGGGGCTCTCCAATCACGACCACATCTGGCGACCGGCCACTACCGGATGTGCCCGGCTGTGCCCGGGTCCGGCCACGTCGGCGGCCGGCCCATGGCCCCGCACGGAAATGAAACCGATCTCCGTTTCCGAGGATCCTGCCACCCAGATAATAATGAAAACCGTTTCCAATGTCTATTCAAGAGTCGCGAGCACGGCGGCCCGCCAACCTGCTGGGCCGCGCCCGCGAGGCTGTCTCCCGGACAATTCCAGTCCGGACGCGCCAGTATGGGTGCCAGACGACTCGTGAGTCGATTGGGTTAACATGCGACGCGCCCGAGGCTGCTGCTTCGTTCGTTGCTCCACCGACTGACGTCGGCCATTCCGGCCGCTTCTCGTCGGTTCACGGGTACTTTGCGCTGTGAATCGCGTACGCTCGCCGACGTGCCCCAACACATGGAGGTCCCACGGCCCTGGCGAATGCTGCGCACCGCCGCCTGGAATCTGAACGAAGCAGGCGGCGTACCGCTGGTCGCGTATGTCCTGGCCAACTGGGTGGCCGGCCGTGTTGCCGGCCTGCTCTGCGGGCTCGGCACGGTCTTGATCGTGACGGCCGTGCACAGAATCAGGGCCGGCGCCGTGCCTGGGCTGCTGATGATCTCCGCGTCGATGCTGACAATCCAGACCGCCCTCGCGCTTGCCACCGGCCAGGCATGGATCTACTTCCTGCAGGTCCCGGTGGCCAAACTTGCCCTCTGCCTGATATTCGCCCGCTCAGCCTCCACATCGCAGCCACTGGTCGCGCGGCTGGCCACCGAGGTTGTCGCGTTGCGGCACCCGGCGGGCCAACACCCGGGTTTGCACCGCTATTTCCAGCGGGCGACCTGGTTGTGGGCCGGGATCTTCCTGGTGCTGGCGCTCGGGATGGCGGTCTTCGTCGCGACTCAGCCCATCTCGACGTTCCTGATCCTGTCCACCGTCGTGACCGTGGGCTTGATTGTTACCGGTGCCGCGGTGTCAGCGCTTTGGTTCTTCTCGGTGATCCGCCGCCTGGGGCTGCGGCTCTCCTTTGCGCCTGCGTAGCGCCACCTTTCCACCCCGGACCGTGGCCCCGATTGGACAGGTCGGGCGCGAAAGCAACCAGTCCAGGGTGGAAAGTTGCGGAGCCTCATTGCTTCTGCAGGACCGCCTCGGCCTCTATCTCTAGCTGGATCTTCTCGCTGACCATGACACCTCCGGGTATCGGCGCGTTGAAGCTGACACCGAAGTCGTTGCGGTTGATCTCACCTCGGGCCGAGAAGCCGGCGCGCGTGCTGCCACCGAAGGGGTCCTGGCCGAATCCGTTGACCTCGACGTTCAGCGACAGGGGCCGGGTCACGCCCCGCAACGTTAACTCACCATCGACGATGAAATCGTCGCCGTCGCGGCGGATTCCTGTCGACCGGAACGTCATGGTGGGATTGTTGGCCGCGTCGAAGAAGTTCTCCGAACGCAGGTCGTTATCCCGCATCTCGTTAGCGGTATCGACGGACGCCAAGTCGATGCTGGCGGTCGCGGACGATTCCAGCGGGTTTTCCGCGGTGATGATGCGGGCCTCGAATTTTGTGAACCTCCCCCTGACCTTGCTGACCATTAGATGACGTGCCATGAACCCGATATGCGAATGGATGGGGTCCACATCCCAGGTGCCAGCAACGTAGCCAGGGGTCTCGGCCGCTTCTGCCGTCATGGCGTCTCCTTTGTTGGTGTCGGCACCGTCCCACGGGGGTTGACCGGCAACAATCACAAACCTAAGTCTTGCCGGGCCCGGCGAGGGCCGATTGGCCACATAGCGGGCCGATCTGTAGCGTATCCCCGGCCGGCCGCGCTCATCGCTGTGGGGCATGCGTTTCCGGCGCGAGGGCACGCGGCAGGCCGAAGATCGGGAACAGGTCCGGGTCCTGGAACGCCACGAGCCACGAAATGCCCGCGCCTGTGATGGTCGGCACGTGCAGGGCGTGCGCGTGATGGATGCCATCATCGCCGCGCCGGTACGCCGCGAGAGCGGGTCGGCCGTTGGCCCTGGTTGCCGTCGGCCGCCACTTGCCCGGCGCGGCGAAGCTCCTCGCGGCGAGGAACCGCGAGACCAAATCACGGCCGGCGAACCAGGTGAGGTAGGGCGGCATCTCAAGGACCACGTCGTCGCGCAGCAACTGCTTGAGAACGGTCACGTCGGCGTTGACGAAGGCGGAGACATAACGATCAAGCAACTCGCGCTGCTGCGCGTCGCTAGGTTCGGCGATGTCGTCCTGCGCGGGTGCCACCTGCTCGAGATGTGCCCTGGCCCGTTGCAGAGCGCTGTTGACGCCCGCGGTTGTGGTGTCAAGCAGTTCGGCGACCTCCGCGGCCCGCCATCCCAGCACGTCCCGCAGGATCAGCACCGCGCGTTGCCTGGCGGGCAGGTGCTGCAGAGCGGTGATGAACGCGAGCCGGATGCTGTCCCGCGTCGCGACGATCGTGGCCGGGTCACCGGGCGCGGCGGCGAGCAGCGCATCGGGGATCGGCTGCAGCCACGTGATCTCTGGCCTCCTGTCAACAGGGAGCGCTTCCGGGTCGCTGCCCGGCGGGGCCAGATCCGAGGGCATGGGGCGGCGGCCGCGTTGCTCGAGGGCGGTCAGGCACGCGTTGGTTGCGATCCGGTAGAGCCACGTGCGCAGCGATGCCCGGTGATCGTCGAACTGGTCGTAGGCCCGCCACGCCCGCAGCAGGGTCTCCTGCACCAGGTCCTCGGCGTCGTGCACCGAACCCAGCATCCGGTAGCAGTGCGCGAGCAGCTCCCGCCGGAACGGATCGGTGCGACTGGCAAAGTCCTCGCCGACCGTCACCGGACTCCTCCTCGCGCCCATCACGTGAGCCACCGCGACGTGCTGAGACGCGCCTTGCGGCAGCCGTTCGGAATCATTATCGGCGGGGGGTTCCAGGGGGGTCGTCCCCCGGGCCAGCACTGTGCGGCTGCCGCTGGCGTGTCACGCGTCCGCATGGACGCTCTCGGCTTGGGCCGGTGTCTGCGCCGTCATCCCTGCCGCCTGTGCCACCTCCGCCACCTCAACACGTCGGCGCCGAGCTGGAGTCCACAGGCCGGCCATCGCCGCGGCGAGCGACAGGGCGGCCGCGACACCGACCGCTGGGACAAAGCCACTGCTGAACGACCGGGCGGAGGCGTAGCTGCCCGTTCCCGTGAACACGGCGGCGAGGATCGCCACCCCGAACGTGCCGCCTAGTTGGCGCAGCGTGTTGAAGGCGCCGGACGCCTTGCCGATCGCGGCCGGCGGCACGGCGCCGATAACGGAATTCTGGGCGGCTGGCATGGCCATCGAGACGCCACAGCCGGCCACGATCAGTGGGGCGATCATGGCCGGATAGGCGAGACCAGGCTTTGCGATCAGCGCGATCCAGCCGAATCCAGCGGCTTGCAGCACGAGCCCGCCGACAATGAGCGGCCGCTCGCCAATCCGCCGCACTTGGGCACCGGCGATCGGCGCGACCAGCGAAAGCGTGACGGTCCATGGAGCGAGGCGAAGCCCGGCCGCCAACGGCCCGTAGTGCAGCGTGGTCTGCAGGAACTGAGCGAAGAAGAACGCCGCGCCGAAAATCGATGCGTACATGAGGAAGCTGGCCACATTGCCCGAGGAGAAGGCGCGGGAACGGAAGAACCGCATCGGCAGCATCGGCTCGCGGACCCGGAACTCGAAGGCAACGAACGCGGTCGCCAGCAGTGCCCCGCCCACCAGTGAGATCACGACCTCAGGGCTCTCCCAGCCGGCCACGTTGCCGCGCACCAGGCCCCATACGAGCCCGAGCGCAGCCCCCGTGACGAGCACGAGGCCTCCGAAGTCCAGCGCGGCGCCTGTTCCGGTGCTCTCGCTCATCCGGTTGCGGACCATCGGGATGATGAGAAACCCGATCGGAACGTTGAGCCAGAAGATCCACTGCCATGCCAGCCCCTGAACGACCGCGCCGCCGACCATCGGGCCGGCCAGGATGGCCATCCCCGTCACGCCACTGAAGACTCCCAGCGCCTTGGCCCGCCGCTCGGGCGGGAATGCCGCGCTGAGCAGCGCCATCGCATGAGGCATGATCATGGCAGAGCCTGCGCCCTGTATCGCGCGCGCCGTGATCAGCCAGCCGATGCCCGGCGCCAGCGCGCACGCCGCCGACGATACGGTGAACAGGCCCAGGCCGGCGGTGAAGAGGCGTCGGCGACCGAAGCGCTCACCGAGCGCGGCCGCCGTCATCAACAGCACGGCGAAGGTCAGCGTGTAGGCGTTGACCATCCATTCCAGCTCCTCGATCGAGGCGCCGAGGTTCAGCCGGATCGTGTTCAGGGCGGTTGTCACCACCAGCATGTCCAGGCCGACCATGAACGACGCCAGCGACGTAAGGGCTAGTACCCACCGCCGCGCCCGTGTCGGCGACAGTTGCCTTCCGTTGCGAACCACGTGACCTCCCGGCCGCGAATCAAGACTGGGGACTTCCGCGCATGCGTGTACCAGTACGTACCGGGCAGCACACGAAAACTCATCGGCCACCACCGTGGTGCTTGACGACTGAACAGTTAGCTGCTCATGCGGACAAGCGCGATGGTGATGTTGTCGGGGCCGCCAGCCTCGATCGCCGCCTTCCAGAGTTTGAACGCGGCCTCGCCGTCCTGGTACTGGCGCAACACGTCACCGAGCACGGCGGCGGGTACGGGGTCGGTCAGGCCGTCAGTGCAGATCAGGTAGCTTCCATCGCCGGACAGCGGCGAGGCGGTCACATGGGGGTCGACGGCGGTCACCGCGTCGTTCCCGCCGAGCGTTTGGGTGACGATGCCCGATGGAAGCTGTTCAGCCGGCGGCCGGTCGTCAGTGCTCAGCTGGCGGAGGTCACCGGGGCCGGCCGCATACACCCGGCTGTCACCGACGTTGAAAGCCAGCACGCGATCCGTGGTGACCGAGACGCCGGCGACGGTCGTGCCCATCGCGGTCAGCGCGGGATTGCGCGACGCCGCTGCGTGCACGGCGTGGTTGCACTCATCCAGCGCCTCCCCGATCGCCTCTTCGCTGTCCATCAACGAACCGACCTGCGCGAGGTGGCGGGTCACCAAGGCGCTGGCCACCTCACCGCCCGGGTGGCCGCCGAGCCCGTCGGCGACCGCGACGACGAGTGGGGCGCCAAGCGGGAACACGAGGGTCTGCGGATTGCCTGTGACGGTCGCACACAACGTCCATGGCCCGATCACCAGGCTGTCCTCATTCTGGTCGCGCACCGCTCCCGCGTGGCTCAATGCTGTAACGGCGATGTAACTCATTGCCGCTCGCCTCCCCACGACCGCGGCGGCGCGCTACGTCGATGGCAGTAATGCATGGCGCCTGCGACTCTGCCCGGGTCAACCCCCGCCGACGCGTTCCAGGACGAACACCGGAATCTGACGCGCCGTCTTTTCCTGATACTCGGCATACGGTGGAAATGCGGCTACGGCGCGCTCCCACCACTGCGCGCGTTCCTCGCCAGTGACCTCTCGGGCGGTCATCTCCCACGTGCGTGGGCCGTCCTGCAGCTCGACTCGCGGATTCGCGCGGAAGTTGTAATACCAGAGCGGATGAGTTGGGGCGCCGCCCTGCGACGCCACCGCAGCGTAGCGGCCGTCATGCTCCACCCGCATCACCGGTGTCTTCCGCTTTTTGCCGCTGCGTGCCCCGCGGTTGGTGACGATCACCACAGGAAGGCCGGTGTCGCGCAACGTCGTCCCCTGCGTTCCACCTGAGCGCTCATATAGTTCGACCTGGTCGCGGACCCAGCCGCGCGGGCTCGGTTCGTACTCACCGTCAACGGCCATACCGTTAGTCAACACCCGCACGGACCGCCGCCGCACGCGGGATCCACCCTGAAACCTGGTTGGTGGCACCCAGGGCCTGGCCGGGACGGCCCGGCCGGGGAACAGTCTAATCGAGCTATATCTTGTCATTGGCCGCGATGCGGCCTATGATGTCGATATATCTTGATCGTATCGTGAGCGGGTTTAGGATGGGAGCGTGGGATGCCGACAGCGGGTTCTCGAGCCGGGGATTTCGATCCGCACCTGTTCGATGTGCTCAGTTGCGTGCGAGAGATGATCGGCCAGGTCCACGGCGCAGTGCGTGGCATGCACGGCGGTCATGGACCGGGCGCTCGCAAAGGGCCGTGGGACCGGCCATGGGATCGCGATTCCGGGCACGCCAGAGGCCCGAAACAGTGGCCGGGAGGATTCGGCGGCCCATGGAGCCGCTGGTGGCCAGGCCCGCCAGGGCCGCACGGCGCACCGGGCTGGGCGCGGGGCCCGAAGGTAGGCCGTGGCGATGTGCGCGCCGCGATCTTGGCCCTGCTGCGGGAGGGCCCGCGCAATGGATACCAGATCATGTCCGAGATCGAAGAGCGCAGCGGTGGCGCCTGGCGGCCCAGCCCGGGCGCGGTCTATCCGGCGCTTCAGCAGCTTGCCGACGAAGGCCTGATAGTGGCCGAGGAATCCGGCGGGCGGCGTACGTTCAGCCTTACTGACGCGGGCCGCATCTATGTAGAGGAGAACCCTGAGATGGCGCGAGGCGCCTGGGAATCGGTGGCCCAGCACGAGCCCGGTGAGATACCCGGTCTCTTCGCCCAGGCTGCCCGGCTTGGCGCCGGCATCGTGCAGATGGCCCATGCGGGCACACCCGACCAGATCCGCGCGGCCGAACGGCTACTGGAACAGACCCGGCGCAGGCTCTACCAGATCCTGGCGGAGGACGACGACCTGGCCGACGAGCGAGACGACGAGCAGAACGACTAGCGAGACGACGAGCAGAACGACGAGCCGCACACAACGAATAGGTGAAGACGAGCAGGACGAGCAATGGACGAACGCATCCGGATTTCAGACGCCGACCGGGACCGAGTGACCGCCCGGTTGCGTGACCACTTCGCCGAGGGGCGGCTCACGAGTGAGGAGCTCGACGAGCGGATCACCGCCACGCTGACCGCCAAGACCGTCGGTGACCTCCGTGGTGTCATGGCAGATCTTCCCGAGCCCGTTCCGGTGCCGCCTCGGGCGCAACCGCCTCCACCGCGGGTCGCACCGCCGTGGATGTTCCGCCGCCGCGGTCCCCGGCTGCTGCCCCTCCTCCTGCTGGCGCTGCTTGCTGCGCTGATCATCCCAGGTGCCGGGTGGCTGTTCTTCGTGCTCGTCAAGCTGATTCTTGTGTTCTTCCTCGTTGCTTGCGTGGCTGGGACCTTGGTGGCTGGCCGGTTCCGGCGGCGGATGCGCCGCACCTGGGAGTCTGGCCACTACCACCGCCGGGCGCCTTATGGGCGGCATTGGTAACTCCTGGCGTCAGTGTCGTATTCGCATCATCTCGGCGTGGCCCCGCGCCGGACCGGTGATGGCGGGTCGGTCCGATCGGCAGGAACCGTTTCTTGTTCTGTCGGCGTCGCGGTGGCCTGCCATACCTCCCGGACGACGACCTGGAGCGCGCCAGCGGCCGGAATGGCCAGCAGAGCCGCCACAAAGCCGCCAAATAGCCCACCGATCCAGCTGCCGATCGATGCCCCGACGAGGACGGACACCAGAACGAGCAGTGGGTTGATCCGCACCGTCCTGCTCATCACCATCGGGTTCAGCATGTGGTTCTCGATCTGGGTGTAAAGGAGGAACACGACCAGCGTGATGATGCCGGCGGTGAGCGAGTGGCCGGCCGCGAACAACACGGTCGGGATGCCCGCCAGGGCGCCGCCGATCAAGGGAAGGAAATCAACGAGCGCAACCCACAACGCCCACAGGAAGGCGAACGGAACGCCGAGGATGAGCAACGTGACGAATACCACCACTCCGGCGATGAGGGAGGTCAGCAGGTTGCCGAGCATGTAGCCGGCGACCGAGCGGTTCACCTCGCTCGCCACCCTGGTGTAACGGGCCGCCCGCCCAGCCGACATCATGCTCAGTATCCCGGTGCGCAGCTTTGGGCCCTCGAGCAGCAGTAGCAGCACGAGCACGAAGATGGTCGCCAGCGCGATTACCAGCGACACCGCGCCCTTGCCCACCGTCAAGGCGGGCTTTCCGAGCGCCTTACCGAAATCCACCAGCTTGGGCGCGTTTTGCTGCACCCACGTCTGAATGTGATACCGGCGTACCAGGTGGCCGATCCATCCCTGGCCATGCTCCGCGCTGGCCACGTAATCGGGCAACCGGTCGGCCAGGTGGGTGATCCCGTTGATCAGCGGGTAGCCGAAGGCCACGGCGAGCCCCGCGAAGGCCAGTATGGCCCAGAGGGTGACGATGGTGACGGCAAGGCCCCGGCGAGGTACCTTCCAGCGCTGGAGCGCGACCACCAGGGGGTTGAGGAGCAGGGCGATGAACCCGGCCACGACAACGAGCAGCAGAACATCCCGTAGGCGGTAGACGACCTTGCCCGCCAGGTAGACGGCGACCACGACGGCAACAGTGGTGAGGATTGTGCGCAACGGGATGTCGCGCTTGTCCGCCGCCCTCCACAAGCGCGCCAGCCGGGTGTTAGGTGGAGACGAGTCATCGGCCATCCGCCAAGCATTGCAGTTGCCGCGAGTGGTTACCTGACCGCCCGGCCGCCTCGCTCCTGGCTTTACCATGCCAGCGTGCAGCATGTGCCGGAGGAACTCGTCGGTCATCCGGACCGGCTGCGGTGGAATGGCAGGTACGGAAACGATTTCGTCGCATCGTTCGTTCCGCATCCCCTCGCGGTGCGGGCGCTGTCTGTACCGCCTCCCGATGGGCCGGCCGCCGATCTGGCGAGCGGTCCGTCGGGTAGCGCCCTGCTGGCCGCAGCGGCTGGGCGGCAGGTCACAGCGGTGGACGTCGCCGAGGTCGCACTGGGCCTGCTCGGCCAGGAGGCGAAGCGGCGCGGGCTCAGCGATCTCATCACCCTGGTGCATGCCGATCTGGGGGTGTGGCGCCCGCCGCCACGCCGCTACGCACTGATGCTGTGCACCGGATACTGGGACCGCGCGGTATTCACGGCCGCTGCGGCCGCTGTGGCCCCTGGCGGCCTGCTCGGCTGGGAAGCGTTCACCGCGCAGGCGCGGCGCGACCGCCCGAGCCTGTCGAGCGACTGGTGCCTTGGTCCCGGTGAGCCGGCGTCACTGCTCCCGGCCGGCTTTGAGGTGTTGAGCCAGCATGATGTTCCGGATAGCAAAAGAAGACTGCTGGCTAGGGCGCCCACGCCGGGGCGCGCGGGCGCGGCATGAAAGCCCGGCGAAGTGCGCGGCACGGGTTCAGCCGATCATGGTGGGCGGCGGCTTCACCATTTACCTGACAGGGATGTGAGATGCAGCAGCTGACCGGGCTCGACTCCGCCTTTCTGGCCATGGAGACACGGACCGTTTACGGTCATGTCGGCAGCGTCTGCATCGTTGATCCATCCACCGCTCCCGAGCCGGTGACGCTGGAGCGCATCTGCAAGGTCATCCAATCCCGTCTGCCACTGGTCCCCGCGTTCCGGCGTCGGCTGGTCGAGGTGCCGCTTGGGCTCGATTTCCCTTACTGGATCGACGATCCGGACTTCGACATCGAGTTCCACGTCCGCGAACTCGCCCTTACGGCGCCCGGCAACGCACGTCAGCTCAAGGAGCAGGTGGCCAGGCTGCACGCTCGGCCGCTGGACAGGACACGGCCGCTGTGGGAGATCTACCTGATCCTGGGGCTGGAGGGCGGCCGCGCCGCGATCTACACCAAGGTCCACCATTCCGCGATCGACGGCGTGTCAGGTAACGAGATCCTCGCCGCGGTCCTTGACCTGTCACCCGAGGGCAGAGACATTTCCGGAGCCGAGCCGTTCCTGCCTGAGCGGCCGCCCGGCCCGCTGGGGTTGCTCGCCCTCAGCGCATTTTCCCTCCCTCGCAACCCGGTGCGCGCTGTGCGGGTCTCGGCGGGCCTGCTGCGCGCTGCCCCGACGCTGCTCTGGACGAGCGCGCCGCGGCTGCCGGTGGTGAACAGGCTTGTCCACCGTGATTCCGGCGCATTGCTGCCGCGCCAGCCAGGGCTGCGGGCGCCCCACACTCCGTTCAACGCTCCCATCACCCAGCACAGGCGGTGGGCGTTCTGCGACGTTTCCCTTGACGCCGTCAAGGCGGTCAAGAATGCGGTCGGGGTCACGGTCAACGATGTGGTGCTGGCCCTGGCCGCCGGCATCCTGCGACGCTGGCTGCTCGACCACGAAGCGCTGCCCGATGGCCCGCTTATCGCCGCGGTCCCGGTCTCAGTGCGGACCGAGGCGGAGAAGGGCACCCTGGGCAACAAGGTCTCGGCCATGCTGACCGTGCTGCCGACCAACCTCGCCGACCCACTTGATCGTCTCCACGCCGCGCATGAGGCCACTCGTGTGGCGAAGGAGCAGCATGGGGCGATTCCCGCGGGTCTACTCGCTGACGTGACACAGTTTGCTATGCCCGCCCTGGCCGGGCAGGCCGCGCGCCTGTCCGCCCGGCTGCGCCTGGTCGAGCGCGTCAGCTTGTTCAACCTGATCATCTCGAACGTGCCGGGCCCGAACGTTCCCTTGTACTACGCAGGCGCCGAGTTGCTCGCCTATTACCCACTTTCCGCGATCGCTGACGGACAAGGGCTCAACATCACTGTGCTGAGCTATCGCGGCACGGTCTTCTTTGGCCTGCTCGCGTGCCGCGAGCTCGTCCCGGATCTCGACCACATGGCGGAAAGCATCGGCGATGAGATGCGCGACCTGCGCCAGGCGGCAGGCACCGCAGCCGATTAGCCGTGGCGCAGCTGCGGCGAATGGTGGCGTGTCGTCTGGACGACCGCTTCGCGCGTCCACATCTCGCCATGATCCCTTGCATCGGAGATATTTCAGTACAGGTAGCTGAAAAGTCTCCACTACAGCGGATCATGGCCAACGTCCTCGCAACCGGCAGCCACCGTAGCCGGTTGCGAGCGCGCCGATCGTCCCTAAGACTAGAACGGGTTTCAGATCGGAGAGGGCGCGTGGTGGTGCCGACGGATGCGGACGCGGCAATACGGAACGCCGCCGCGCGGATCGTGCGGCGCGGTGACTGCGCGCCGCGCCGCGCGCGCGACCCCGTCAACCAACCGATGGTGAACAACTGGGTGGAAGCCATCGGCGACACGAATCCCGTCTATACCGACCCCGCGCTCGCCGCCATGTCTATCCACGGAGGCCTCGTGGCGCCACCGGCCATGATCCAGGTCTGGACGATGCGCGGGCTGGCGCCGCCTGGCGACGGGGCATCGGATCCGCTCCACGAGATGGTGACCATGCTCGATGAGGCCGGGTACACCTCGGTGGTCGCTACCAACTGTGAGCAGACCTACCACCGCTACCTGCGGCCGGGAGAGCACGTCGCTGTCACCGCCAGGCTGGCGGACGTGGCCGGGCCGAAATGCACCGCCCTGGGGGAGGGGTGGTTCGTGACGACGCAGAGCACCTGGATGGCGGACGGCGAGGTGGTCGCCGAAATGCTGTTTCGCGTGCTCAAGTTCAGGTCGGCGGCTGTGTCTGCAGGTGAGGGGATCACCAGGCCGAGTGTGAGCCGTGACACCGGGTTCTTCTGGGCCGGCGCCGCAGCGGGTGAACTGCGCATCCAGCGCTGCGGTGCGTGCGGTCAGCTGCGCCACCCCCCGGGGCCAGCCTGCCCGGCCTGCGGAGCGCTGCGGCCCGAGTATGTCGTGTCCACTGGCCGGGGCCGCGTTTACAGCTACGCGGTGCACCATCATCCGCCGGTGCCCGGGAAGCGGCCACCCTATGTGGTGGCGCTCGTGGAGCTTGAGGAAGGAGTGCGGATGCTCGGCGAGCTGCTCGGCGCGCAGCCCACGGAGGTACGGATCGGGCTGCGGGTGACGGCGACATTCGTGCCCGCGGGCGACGGGGTGATGCGGCCGGCGTGGCGGCCGGAGGAATCGTGACCGGCGCCGCCGTCCCACGAGCGCTGCCACCGACGCTGTGGCCGGCCGGCATCGAGGTCGGCGTGACGCTGCCCGAGTTGCGGATCGAGGTGACCACCACGTTCGTCGTGAGCACCGCGATCGCCACCCGTGACTTCCAGGACGTGCACCACGACCCGGACGCTGCCCGCGCTCGCGGGTCAACGGACATCTTCATCAACATCCTCACCACCACCGGCCTGGTTCAGCGGTATGTCACGGACTGGGCAGGCCCGCAGGCGCTTGTGAAGCGAATCGCTATCCGGCTTGGGGTGCCCTGCTACCCCGGTGACACGCTGGTGTTCTCCGGCCGGGTTAGCGACTGTGCCACCCGCTCCAATGACGCGGGGTGCGAGGTGGTGGTGGCCGTGACGGGCCGCTGCCGGCTGGGCGACCACGTCACCGGCACCGTGGAGCTCGCGCTTCCTGGGACGGGCGGCCCGCGGTCTGGAGAGCCGGCGTGACCCGGAGCCTGTCCAGGGTCGCTGCGATCGCCGGGATCGGTGCGACCGAGTTCTCCAAGGACTCGGGGCGCAGTGAGCTGCGCCTGGCCGTGGAATGTGTGCGTGCGGCGCTGGCGGACGCCGGGCTGGCGCCGTCCGCTGTGGACGGGCTTGTCACGTTCACCATGGATGCCAACGCTGAAATCGCCGTAGCCCGCGAGCTCGGCGCCGGTGAGCTGACATTCTTCAGCCGCATTCCGTACGGCGGCGGGGCCGCGTGTGCGGTCGTGCAGCAGGCGGCGCTCGCCATCGTCGGCGGCGTGGCCGACGTCGTGGTGTGCTACCGGGCCTTGAACGAGCGCTCAGGCCGCCGTTTCGGCCGGGTACCGCCCGGGGCGGCGCTGGCACCCACGTCCGCCAGCGTGGACGGCAGCTGGTCCTATCCCGCGGGCCTGGTCACGCCCGCCGCCACGGTGGCGATGGCGGCGCGCAGGTACATGCATGAGTACGGGGCGACCAGCGAGGACTTCGGCCGGGTCGCGGTCGCCGATCGCAGGCACGCCGCGACCAACCCCGCGGCCTGGTTCTACGGTCGGCCGATCACCCTTGCCGACCACCAGGCCTCGCGTATGATCGTCGAACCACTGCGGCTGCTCGACTGCTGCCAGGAGAGCGACGGGGCGGTGGCGATCGTGGTTACCGCGGCCGAACGCGCCAGGGATCTGCCGCACCCAGCTGTGGTCATCGCGGGCGCCGCGCAGGGCAGCGGGGCCAGCCAGTTCACCATGACGAGCTTCTACCGCGAGTACATAACCGGCCTGCCAGAGATGGGTGTGGTGGGCCGGCAGCTGTGGGCGCAGGCACACATCGCCCCCGGGGACGTCGACGTGGCCGTGCTCTACGACCACTTCACCCCGTTTGTCCTCATCCAGCTCGAGGAGCTGGGTTTTTGTCCCCGCGGCGAGGCCCGGCACTTCATCGCCGACGGTGCGATCGAACTGGACGGTCGGCTCCCGGTGAACCCGCACGGTGGCCAGCTCGGCGAGGCCTACATTCACGGCATGAACGGCATTGCCGAGGCGGCCCGCCAGATCCGCGGGACCGCGGTCAACCAGGTACCGGGAACCCGGCACGTCCTGGTCACCGCGGGAACGGGCGTGCCCACCTCCGGGATGGTCCTCGCCGCGGCGTAGTTGCCCCACACGGTGGGCCCGGGCGGTTCTTCCGCTTGGCCTACGGTCCGCTACATGGTGACCTGTGCTCGGTTCCGTGCCCGCCATGCGAGCTCGGCTTCTCCCATCGGAGTGGATGCGGGGCCCTGGACGAAGGGCCAGATCTCCTCGGCGATGGCCCGCCAGTCGGCGGTTGCGGACAGCTGCCCGAGCACGGCGAACAGCCCGAGGTTGATGCGCTGCAGGATCACGTAGGACCGCGGAATGCTCACGTAGGCCGCAACCGGGCTCCGCACATCGAAGAAGCGGCGCACGACCGCGGACGCGTACTGCTCGGTGATCGTCAGGGCTCCTGGCTCGCGGATGGTGTCATAGAACACGGCCAGGTGGTCGACGATCGTTTCTGTGCTCAGCGGCGCGTGAGGGCGCAGGAACCCGGCGTCCTCCATGCTGCGGCGGAACGCCTCGGGATCGCGGTTGACACACAGGTGGCGGGCCATCTGCATGAGCGGCCGCAGCTCGTCAGTGGTGAAGTGCTTGACCAGCCCGAAATCGAGGAACGTGACCCTGCCCCCGCCGTGGAACAGGTAGTTGCCCGGGTGTGGATCGCCGTTGAATGCGTGAACCTCGTACAGGCTCCTGAAGACGAAGCGGTAGATCGTTTCGGCGGCCAGATCGCGCTCCTCCTGCGGCCAGCTAGCAAGCTCGGCGAAACGGGCCCCGTCCGCCAGTTCGCTGGTCACGACCCTTCGCGCGGACAGTTCGCTGATGATCTTGGGGATGTGCACGGTGGGATGGCCGTCGAAGTAGGCCGCCAGCAGCTGCTGGTTGTCGGCCTCCCGGCGGTAGTCAAGCTCCTCAAGGACACGATCACGAAGCTCCGCGATCAGCGCATCCACATCCTGGCTGGGCGCGGTCACACGCAACATCCGGCGCAGCAGGGAGACGTTGCCGAGATCGGCCGCCACGGTCTCGGCAATGCCGGGGTATTGCACCTTCACCGCGGCCGCGCGGCCATCAAGCGTGATCGCACGGTGCACCTGCCCGATCGACGCAGCGGCGATGGGCTGCGGATCCCAGCGGGCGAACGCCAGGTCCGGTGGCAGGCCAAGTTCATCCTCGACCACGCCCGAAGCGAGTTCCGCGCTCATCGGGGGGACGCTGTCCTGCAGTCGGCTGAGTGTGCGGCGGACACCGGGCGGCAGGCCGTCATCGACGTAACTCGCCATCTGGCCGATCTTCATCAGTACGCCCTTCATCGTGCCCAGGGTGGCAGCCACGTCCTCCGCGGTCTGCAGGGCCAGATCGTGGCGCAGCCGCTCCCGGTGCTCGCCAGCGGCCGCGAACAGCCGCGGCGCGTTACCCGCGTAGCGCACCCCGCCGCGCAGGGCGAGCAGTAGCGCGGCCAGCCCGCGATCCGATCGCAGCCGCCCGAGCCTGCGGCGCAACAGGGCCAGGGCCAGGGCAACGGCCGCGCCGCCGATGGCCGCGGCGGCGGCGAGCTTTTTCACGCCGGCCGTTCCGCACGGACCCGCAGGGTAAGCCGCTGCCGCGCCTCGAGCACGCCAGGCTCGCCAAGGAACACGGCATCGAGGACGCCGAGCGCCTGCCGGATTTCCGTCCGGCGGTCTTCGGTCAGCGATGGTGCGCCATAGCCGTACATCTCCCGTGCCCACCCGGGAACTGCGGCGATCGCGCCGTCGCGAATGTCTTGCCAGATCGCTGCGACGTCCTCGTCAAGGCCGGGTGGATCGAGCACGTAGGCCATCGACTCCCTGGCTGCGGGCGTGCAGCGCAGTTCGGGCCGGACCGAGGCGATGTATCGTCCGAGTTCAGCAAGGTTTGCTGGGACCAGATGGCGAGGTACGCCGACGAGTTCGGCCGCGACCACCATCTCCGCCACGTAGCGGTCGCCGTCCTGCGGCGACAGTGGCGTACCGAACAGACGCCCGGCCGCCACCCCGGACTCGACCAGAGCCGCGTGCACCCACAGCAGCAGCGCGGGGTCGGTGGCAGCATAGGGGCGGCCGGTCACCGGGTCGACGCCATGCACGTGCTCATGGATCCGGCGCACCTCGGCGGCCGCCCGCTCGGCCGCGGCGCGCTCGCCGAAACTGATCGTGCTGAGGTACGCAGAGGTGGCGGCGAGCCTGCCGACGGGATCCCGCCGCCAGCCACTGTGCTGGTCGACCCCGGCCATCGCGAGCGGATGCAAGGCCTGCATGAGCAGCGACCGCAGCGCGGCGATCGGGCTGGCCAGATCCGTGCTCACCCGCCACGCCACGCTGCCCGGCCCGAACAGGCCATCATCCGCGGGATTTTCCGGCACGCCCGACACGAAGGCGGCGGCCGAGCGCGCGACCAGGTCGGCCGCGGCCGCATAAGGACCCGCCGTCACCGCGACGCCCGTCGCGAGCAGCGCGAGCCCAAAAGCCGGTGACTCAGGCGGTCGGTCACAAGAAAGCTCACGCCAGTCAAACTACCCTCACATGGTTCCTCGCCTCGCGCCTGGCGTCGCCTGTTTGGCCGTTCGGATCGGGGTTTCTGCGCGAGGTTGGGTGGGGTCTTGGGAGGAGGTGGGGCGGGTTGCTCGTGTCGCGCCCGGCGTCGCCTGCCGGCCGTTCGAAGCCGGTTTACGCGCGACGTAGGCTGCGGTCTGGAGGAGGTGGCCGCTATGGGGTTCGAGCACATCCTGGTCGAGCGGTCCGGCGAGTTTGTCACCGTCACAATGAACCGGCCGCAGCGGCGCAACGCCCTGTCGCTGCAGCACATGCGGGAGTTGATCACCGCGTTGCGCGATATCGGGGACACCGACGCCCTTGGCATCGTGCTGGCCGGCAACGGCCCGGTGTTCAGCGCCGGGCATGACTTCGCCGACGTCGCGGAAGCCGGCCTGTCGGCCGTGCGCTCGTTGCTGGTGACCTGTACCGAGCTGATGACACTCGTCCAGCAGGTGCCGCAGCCCGTTGTGGCCCGGGTGCATGGGCTCGCCACGGCGGCGGGCTGCCAGCTCGTCGCAAGCGCCGATCTTGCGGTGGCCAGCGAGAATGCCGGCTTTGCCGCTCCCGGCGGCAAGGGTGGCTGGTTCTGCCACACTCCGATGGTGGCGATCGCGAGGAACGTCGGCCGTAAGCGGGCCATGGAGATGGCCCTGTCCGGCGACGTTATCGACGCGCGAACCGCGCTCGACTGGGGACTGGTCAACCGGGTGGTTCCCGCCGAGCAACTCGACTCCGCCGTGGCTGACCTCCTTGAGCGCGTGACCTTCGGGTCGGCAGAGAGCAAGGGGATCGGCAAGCAGGCACTTTACGCTCAGATAGACCTTGACCAGCCGAAGGCGTACGCCTACGCCATCGAGGTGATGGCCGCGACCAGCCAGCTGCCTGACGCGCGGGAGGGGATGCGCGCGTTTCTGGACAAGCGCAAGCCGAAGTGGCGTCACGGGCGGCCGTGACCGCGCCCGGCCCGGGGCCGAGTGGCCCCGCAGGGCAGGCCCGTGTCGCGACGCGTGAGCCGTTCGGCATATTTTTCCCAAACGGCTGCCGCTGGCGTGTCACAGCCCTTCACCGTGGCCCAGGCGGTGCGGCGCACCGTCTCGTTCGTATAGAACTGGTTTCACATCGCGGGTCATGAGCGCGAAGGGACGTCTGGTGCGGACACTCCTGTGCGAAACGCTTGGCATCGAACATCCGGTTGTCGGCTTCACCCCCTCCGAGGATGTTGCGGCCGCCATCAGCCGCGCGGGCGGACTCGGCGTGCTGGGGTGTGTGCGCTTCAACGACGCCGCCGACCTCGACGCCGCGCTGACCTGGATGGATGAGCATACGAATGGGCACCCGTACGGCGTGGACGTGGTGATGCCGGCCGCGGTGCCGGCGGAGGGCACACACACCGACCTCGGGGCGCTCATTCCCGAGGGCCATCGCCAGTTCGTCGAGCGCACGCTGATCAAGCTGGGCGTGCCGCCGTTGCCCGACGGGCCCCGGGCCGAGGGCGGTGTGCTTGGCTGGCTGCACTCGATCGCTCGCTCGCACGTGGACATCGCCCTGACCCACCCGGTCCGGCTAATCGCGAACGCGCTGGGTTCCCCGCCCCCCGACCTGGTGACACGCGCCCACGGCCAGGGTGTGCTCGTCGCCGCGCTCGCGGGCCGGGCCGAGCACGCCACGCGTCATGTCGAACGCGGCGTTGACCTGGTCGTGGCGCAGGGATACGAGGCCGGCGGGCACACCGGAGAGATCGCGACGATGGTGCTCGTGCCCGAGGTGGTTGACGCGGTTGGTGACCGCGTACCCGTGCTCGCGGCGGGCGGTATCGGTTGCGGGCGGCAGATCGCCGCGGCCCTGGCTCTTGGCGCGGCCGGCGTCTGGACGGGGTCGGTGTGGCTGACCACCGCGGAGTACACCCTGGGCGGCGTCGGCTCGGCGACACAGCGCGCGCTGCTCCGCGCCACCTCAGCTGATACGGTGCGGTCGCGTATTTACACGGGAAAGCCCGCGCGGCTGCTCAAAACCAAATGGACGCAGGCGTGGTCGGCGCCTGACGCGCCGGAACCGTTGCCGCTGCCGCTGCAAAACCTTCTGTGCGACGACGCGCATCAGCGGATTGCCCGGTCCGATGACCCGGACGTGGTCGCCATGCCGGTCGGCCAGATTGTCGGCCGGATGAACGAGGTGCGCCCGGTGGCCGAGGTGATGGGCGGACTGCTTGATGAGCTTGAGCGCACGTTGGAGAAGCTCGGCAAGATCCGCTGAGGCAGCCTGGGATCAAGGCAGTCCGGGCCGTCTGGCGGCATCGGACGTGTCACGCAGGCTGGCCAACCGCAGATGCTGATCGACCGCCGCCGTGACACGGTCGATGTCGCCGGTGGCGAGTAGGTCAAGCAGCCCACCTCGCAGGACGGCGAGCGCGAGGGTGCGCTCGGCGGCCAAGGCTGGGCCGGTCCGGCGTCCCGTCGGCTGCGCCGCCGCCAGGACAGCGAGCCAGTCGTCCACGGTTTGCCGGGCGAAGTCCGACCAGGGCCCGCCGGGCTCAGTGAGAGATCGCGCGTACGCCTCGACCCAGAGGGTCAGCAACGGCCGTACGGGCTCGGCGGCCAGCCATTCCCAGGTGGCGTGCACCAGAGCGGCCAGGTCGTGCCGTCCGCCGTGGTCGGACACCCGCGCGAGGAAGGCCAACTCGTCGGCGCGGGCCCGCGCCAGCAACTCCCGGATCAGGCCATCTTTGGTCCCAAACAGGAATAGCAGGACCCTCGGGCTGGACCCAATCGCGGCCGCCAGCGGCCTGAGTGACAGGTCCGCTATCCCGTGCTCGAGGACGTAGCCATAGGCGCGCTCAAGTAGTTCCTCCTTGCGCGGCGACCGGGCTCGTGCGGTCTCGTCCATGGTGCTAATCTCATCACTGAAACGGTCGTTTCAGTGATGAGATTAGCGGTCTCTGACCCGAACCACATCTGTGAGAGGGCGATAGCCATGAGTGACCCGCGAATCGAGCTGCGCCGACTGGGCCGGCCGGGTGACCTTGGCTGGGTCGTGATGGCACACGGTGAGATCTACGCGTCCGAGTTCGGCTGGGATACGAGCTTCGAAGCGCTCGTCGCCCAGATCGTCGCGGACTACGCCGCCAAGAACGACTCCGCCCGCGAGGCGGCCTGGATTGCCGAGGTGGACGGCCGCCGGGTTGGCTGTGTGTTCTGCGTCGCCGCGGACGAAACCACTGCCCAGCTCAGGATCTTGCTCGTCCATCCGTCGGCGCGCGGACGCGGCCTTGGTGCCCGGCTGGTCGACGAATGCGTCAACTTCGCGCGGCGGGCAGGATTTGCGCTGATGAGGCTCTGGACCAACCATCCGCTTGTGGCCGCCAAGCATGTCTATCTTTCCCGCGGATTCCGGTTGGTGGAGGAGGCGCCGCATCGCAGCTTTGGCGTGGAGCTGACAGCCCAGGTCTACGAACTCGACCTGCGGCAGGGGGCGCGCGTCGAAACGGCGGTTCCCTTCCCGGCCTCACGATGACCGGCCGGTTCCGCTCATCGTCGAGTTTCCGCTGTTCTACCGTCATCTCGACCTGGCGGACCTGATCGTCGCTTCCTCGCGATTAGTCCCGTGACTGTCGCCCACTGAGGGTGTCATGAGGCGATTGCGCCCTGGCATGATCGTGGCCACGGCGCGCGGAGTGCCCGATGCGGATGGCAACCGAAGAGGACGGCCTGGCGATGCGGGTCCTGACGTGGAACCTGTGGTGGCGTTATGGGCCATGGCAACGTCGCCACGACGCGATCGCGGCGACGATGCACGACGTCGCCCCCGATCTTTGCGGCCTGCAGGAGGTGTGGGGAACGCGGGAGCGGAACCTGGCCGCGGACCTCGCCGACCGGCTAGGCCTGCACTGGTGCTGGGCGGTGGCGGCGCAGGCCCACCGTGCTCCTGACGGTTCCCACGACGAGGTGTTCATCGGCAACGCCGTACTCAGCCGCTGGCCGATCGCCGCGCATGCCGAGCAACACCTGCCAACGGCCGGCATGACAGAGGGCAGGGTGGCGCTACATGCCCGCATCGATACGCCGGGCGGACCGCTGCCAATGTTCACGACCCACCTGAGCTACCGGCCGGGCGGCTCGCTGGTGCGCGCCGCCCAAGTGCGCACGCTCGCCGCGTTTGTCGATGGGCACATGGCGGGGTGCCCCTACCCCCCGGTGGTCACCGGCGACCTCAACGCCGAACCAGATTCCGACGAAATACGGCTCCTCAGCGGCCTGCTCACCGCGCCGGCGGTGCCGGGACTCGTGCTCGTCGACGCCTGGCGCTACGCGGACGCGGCCGACCCCGGCTTTACCTGGGACCAGCGCAACGGCTATCAGGCCAATAGCATGATCCCCGACTCGCGCATCGACTACATCCTGGTCGGCCTGCCCCAGCAGGGACGCGGCCGCGTGCGGACGACGCGGCTAGCGGGCATCGCACCGGTCGACGGCGTGTGGCCATCGGATCACTTCGCCGTCGTCACCGACCTCGAGCCATAGGACCGTGGCTGGGCGGTGCGGGCGCCTTGGGATCGGTGCGGCCCTTGGGGCACGAGGCATCGAGTCAGCGGAAGAGGCGCTCAACATAGTCGGCGCCCAGACCCAGCCGGAGATCGTGTACGCGAAGACCTGCTGCGGGTGGTAGTGGCGGTTTACCAGGCCAGCGCCACGGCACATCAGGACGTCACACCAGCGGTTCTGGGTCGGGGACATCCACAGCGGGCGGGTGCTGACCGTTTCCGACAGCGGTGCGTAGAAGCGGTCGTCATCCGTGGCCGCGTTCGCGATATAGGCTTCCGGCGCAGCGCCCGGCCGGAATGTCTGCGCGATCGGCTTCAGGTCGCGCCAGAACTCTTTGCCCTCTTCCGCCACGATTCCTCCCATTTTGTTAGTCATCGCCCCAGTCGCCATGATCAGACTCCCGCATCGAGCTGGCCTGGGCAAGGCCGTTCAGCGCTGGTGGTTGACCGCTGCACGGGTGTGCCGTCAACCTATTCCCAGACGTTGCCCGACCGCGCGGTCTAACGGTGACGGCGGACGGCGCCTCCTACGCCGCCATGGAGATGAGCACATGGCAGTCTCACCGCTAGAACAGGAAATCCGGCTTCCCGACGGCCGGGTCGCGCTGGCCCCGACAGCCCAGATCGGCAGCGCAAACTACACCAACGGTGACCTCGCGCCCTTGCCGATCGAGCGCCGGACGTGGAGCACTTACAACTACGCCGCGCTCTGGATCGGAATGTCCCCCTGGACGCAGTGGCTGTCCTTCGGCATCTTCTGGGTCCTTGAGATGGCCATCATCCTGCGTGGCATGGACACGCTGCGCCGGTTCGAGAACTGGGCCGCGCCCTTCGTGCTTGTGGTGGCGGTCGCGCTGCTCATCTTCATGGTGATCAAAGCGAACGGTTTCGGCGGTATTCTCTCCGAGCCCTCCCGCCTCGGCTGGGGCAGCCACTTCTGGCCAGTCTTCTTCCCGTCCCTAATGGGCATGATCGCTTTCTGCTGGGTGGTGGGCTTTGCCACCGCCCTGATCCTCTACACGGCGCTGTCGATGTTCTCCCCGCAGCGTCAGCTGGCGCCGGCCACCGCTCCGGCGAGCTGAGCCGGCGCTTCTAGACTCGTAGCAACAAACCAACTCATGACAGGAGGCCGGGATGGCAAACGCCGTACGCGCCGCACTGGTCCAGCAGAAGTGGACGGGCGACAAGGACTCAATGGTCAAAAATGCCGTGTCCGCACTGCGAGATGCCGCCTCCCGCGGCGCTCAGGTCGCCTGCCTGCAGGAGCTGTTCTACGGCCCCTACTTCTGCCAGGTCCAGGACCCGCAGTGGTACTCCTGGACCGAGGAGGTGCCTGACGGCCCGACCGTCAGGCTCATGCGAGACGTTGCGCGCGAGCACCAGATGGTGCTTGTCGTACCCGTCTACGAGCGGGAGCAGGAGGGCCTCTACTACAACACCGCCGCGGTGATCGACGCCGACGGCCGCTACCTGGGCAAGCACCGCAAGAATCACATCCCGCAGGTGACCGGCTTCTGGGAGAAGTACTACTTCCGTCCGGGCAACCTCGGCTATCCCGTGTTCGACACCGCGGTGGGCCGGATTGGCGTCTACATCTGCTACGAGCGGCACTTCCCCGAGGGCTGGCGCGCGCTTGGCCTGGCCGGCGCGAGGATCGTGTTCAACCCGTCGGCCACCAGCCGTGGCCTCTCCGAGTATCTTTGGAAGCTGGAGCAGACCGCGGCGGCGGTCGCCAACGAGTACTTCGTCGGCACTATCAACCGTGTCGGCGTGGAGCCTCTCGGGGATAACGAGTTCTACGGGTCGTCGTACTTCGCTGACCCACGGGGGCAGATCATCGAGGGCTCCGCATCCGACACCGACGAAGAGGTCCTCGTGCGCGATTTGGACATGGGCTTGTTCGAAGAGGTGCGGCACCTGTGGCAGTTCTATCGTGACCGGCGTCCCGATTCCTACGGCCCGCTGGTCAACCCGTAGGAGGGCGGCTATGCGCATCCTCATCCGCGGCGGGACGGTCGTCACCGCGACCGGGTCGTTGCCAGCCGATGTGCTCATCGACGGCGAGACCGTGGCCGCACTGCTGGACCCGGCCCGCACGCACACGCTTACCAGGGAAGTCGACCGCACCCTCGACGCGGCGGGGCGCTACGTCGTGCCTGGCGGCATTGACGTGCACACCCATCTCGACATGCCGTTTGGCGGGACCTTCTCCGCCGACGATTTCGAAACCGGAACCCGCGCCGCCGCGTGGGGTGGCACCACGACCATCGTGGACTTCGCGGTGCAGCCCAAGGGTTCGTCGCTGCGGGAAACGCTCGACGCCTGGCACGCCAAGGCCGAGGGCAAGGCCAGCATCGACTACGGCTTCCACATGATCATTTCCGATGTCAACGAGCAGACGCTGAAGGAGATGGACACGCTCGTCGGCGAAGGCGTGACCAGCTTCAAGATGTTCATGGCCTACCCGGGCATCTTCTATGCGACAGACGGCGAGATCTTGCAGGCCATGCAGCGCGCCGCCAGCAATGGCGCGACCATCATGATGCACGCGGAGAACGGCATCGCCATCGACGTGCTGGTCGCGCAGGCGCTGGCCAGCGGCCGAACCGATCCTTCCTGGCACGGCCAGACCAGGCCGCCTGAGCTGGAGGGCGAGGCGACGGCGCGGGCGATTCGGCTGGCGGAGGTAACCGGGGCGCCGTTGTACATAGTGCATCTGTCGGCGCGGCAGGCGCTCGATGCGGTGACCCACGCCCGCGACGAAGGCCGCAACGTCTTCGCCGAAACCTGCCCTCAGTACCTCTACCTGTCGCAGGACGACCTCGATTCGCCCGGGTTCGACGGTGCCAAGTACGTCTGTTCGCCGCCCGTGCGGCCGAAGGAGCACTGGGCACACCTGTGGCGGGGCCTGCGCACCAATGACCTTTCGATCGTGTCGACGGATCACTGCCCGTTCTGCTTCCAGGAGCAGAAGGAGCTTGGCCGCGGCGACTTCTCGAAGATCCCCAACGGTATGCCAGGGATAGAGCACCGCATCGACCTGCTGCACCAGGGTGTCGTGGACGGTGAGCTTTCGCTCGCCCGCTGGGTCGAGGTCAACGCCACCACCCCGGCGCGCATGTTCGGCCTGTATCCCCGCAAGGGCACGATCGGCCCGGGCAGCGACGCCGACATCGTCATATACGACCCGGCAGCGAGCCACGTGCTGTCCGCGCAGACCCACCACATGGCGGTGGACTATTCGGCGTACGAGGGCCGGGAGGTACAGGGCATGGTCACGACCGTCCTGGCTCGCGGCGAGATCATTGTGCAGGACGGTGAATGGCACGGGCGGGCCGGGCGTGGCCACTTCCTGTCCCGTGGCGAGTGCCAGTACCTGCGTTAGGAGGGCGTCAGGTGGACATCGGCTTGGTCTTGCAGACCGATCCGCCCGCGAGCCGGGTCATCGAGCTGGCGCGGCGGGCGGATGGCAACGGCTTTAGCCACGTGTGGACCTTCGACTCCCACGTGCTGTGGCAGGAGCCCTTCGTCATCTACTCGCAGATCCTCGCGCAGACCTCCCACGTCATGGTGGGGTCAATGGTGACGAACCCGCGGTCACGCGAGCCGTCGGTGACCGCGTCGCTGTTCGCCACGCTGAACGACATGTTCGGCAACCGTACGGTCTGCGGTATCGGCCGTGGCGACTCGGCCATGCGCGTCCTCGGCCGCAGCCCTGGCTCGCTGGCCACGCTTTCCGCTGCCATGCGGGTCATCCGCGACCTGGCGGAGGGGCGTGCCGTGGACTACGACGGCACGGCCGTCCGCATCCCGTGGGTCCGCGACGGCCGCCTGGAAATCTGGATGGCCGGCTACGGGCCCAAGGCGCTGAAGATGTGCGGCGAGGAGGCGGACGGATTCATCCTGCAGTGCGCCGATCCCGATATCGCCCGCTGGACGATCGGCGCGGTGCGCTCGGCCGCGCGGGCTGCCGGGCGAGATCCTTCCGCCCTGACCATGTGCGTCGCCGCGCCGGCCTACGTAGGCGACGACCTGCCGCACATGCGGGACCAGACCCGCTGGTTCGGTGGCATGGTCGGCAATCACGTCGCCGATCTGGTGTCGCGCTACGGGGACTCCGGCGAAACGGTGCCCCGCGCCCTTACCGACTACATCAAGAGGCGGGAGGGCTACGACTACTCCCATCATGGCAAGGCGGGAAACCCGTCGACGGCGTTCGTGCCGGACGACATCGTTGACCGCTTCTGCCTGCTCGGCCCGCCCGAGCGGCACATCGACCGGCTCGCCGAGCTGCGTGAGATCGGCGCGGACAATTTCAGCGTGTACCTCATGCACGACGCGCGCGACGCCACGCTGGACGCCTACGCCGCCAGGGTAATCGGCGCAGTTAGAGCCTGATACGCGGGAGGCTTCGCCGAGTTAAGCTGGGTTCCGGCAAATCGGATGGGGGGCGCCGTCCAAGCGCGCGGTGGCCGACCGGCGCCGCCCGGCGCAGCGGGGATGGTGTCGCTTCCGCGCGCTGAGGCATGGAGGGTCATGGCAGGTGAATCCGTCGCTGGTGGCGGTCGCTCGGAACGCGCGCTGCCGTCTGAGCTCGACACGACCGTAGCGCACCCTGCACGGGTCTATGACTACTGGCTCGGCGGTAAAGACAACTTCGCTGCGGACAGGGAGGCGGCCGAACGGGTGCTGGCGGTGATTCCGGATTTGCGATGGCGGGTCCGGGCCAACCGCGCGTTCTTAGCGCGGACCGTCCGCTTTCTCGCTGTGGATGTCGGCGTCCGCCAGTTCCTTGACATCGGCACGGGGATTCCGACGGCGAACAACACCCACGCGGTCGCCCAGGCGACCACGCCGACCTCCCGCATCGTCTATGTCGACAACGACCCCATCGTGCTCACCCACGCTCGGGCGCTGCTCACCAGCACACCCGAAGGGTGCACCGATTACCTGCATGCGGACCTGCGCGACCCCGAGTCCATCATTGAGGGCGCCTCGCGCACCCTTGACTTCGGGCAGCCGATCACGGTCATGCTGCTTGGGGTCCTCCACCTCGTCCAGGACTCCGAGGATCCCTGGGGGATCGTGACCAGCCTGATGGCGGCCGTGCCGTCCGGCAGCTATCTGGTGATCTCGCGGTGCAGGTCCACCAGTGGCGGCCGGATCCCGGCGTCGTGGTACCTGCCGGTATCGCGTCCGCGTACGGGGCGGTGGGTCGCAAGCGTTAACTGCGAAGCGCCGACGTCGAGGGCGGCCGTCAATGAGCCGGTACACCCATGATCGAACAAGCGTAATAATCCCGAACGGCTGCCGCGGTCGCAGGGTAATACGCGCTGGTCCGCGCGCCATCGCGCTGCCGGGGCCGTCCGGCGGGCGCGTCCGGGCCACGGTCATTCTGGCCAGCGGGCAGCGATTGGGGCACGTCGCCGCAGATCATCACGGACGTCGTGGCCGAGCCGGCGGGTTTCCCAGCGGTTGGCCAGGGCTCCAGCCGCTGCGCCGGTCAACAGCGGGCCGAGGGAAAACGCGCTGCGGGTGGCGCGGCCGGTAAGCCGCCGCTGCAGCCGCCGTCGCAGGGGAGAGGTCATCGTGAGCACCAGGCCACCGGGCGCGAGGCCCACGCCGCGGCGGTTCGCCCACGCGGCGACATATGCGGTCATGCGATCTGGGAGGCGCCCGGACGCGGGCACCCCGTACACCTCGTGCAATTCGGCGACTAGCTTGATCTCGATCCCCACCACAGCCAGCGTCTCCGTCGCAATCTCGACCGGGACCGCGGGCACGATCGGCAGCACCGACCACACTCCGATCGCCCCGCCGACGGCCGCCGAGGCGCGTGCCGCGCCGTCAATCAGCGCGTCCGCGACCTCCTCAGGGGAGCGTCCTTCGAACTGCGCACGAAGCGTGGCCTGATCGCGGATTGGCAGCCGCGGAGCCATGGCGAGGACCTGGTCAGCCAGCCATCGGCCACTCCATCGCGCCTGGCGGCTGGTCGCGTTGACGGCGCGGCCCATGACACGCGCGGCGCCGGTGAGCAGCCCGGTCAGCCGTCGCTGGCTCGGCGGCCGCTCCTCCCGCGTGACATCGCCCACCAGGTCGGCCACCTGCTCCGGCAGCCGATCTTCTGCTGCCTTCGCCATTTCACCTGATTCGCCACCGACACTGTCCATGGGTCTGGCTTACCCCTTCCTGCTCGATGCGCGCGCGGGGCGCGCGACCTGGCCGACGACGCGCAACATTCCCTCTTGCGCCGAGGATGCGACGAGCTCACCTGCTGCCGTGAACATACGCCCGGTGCCCAAGGCGCGGGCACCGCCAGCGGACGGGCTCGCGAGGTCGTAGAGAATCCACTCGTCAGCTCGGCACGCTCGGTGGAACCACAGGCTGTGATCGATGCTCGCGGTCTTGACCCTCCTACGGTCGGCGGCGAAGCCATGGGCGCGCAGCGCGGGGCGCAGGATCGAGAAATCCGACAGCAGAGCTAGCAGCGCGGAATGCAGCAGCGGAGACTCCGGCAACGCGGCAGTTACCCGCAGCCAGGTCGCCGCGACCCGCCGCTGCTGCGCCGCCCCAGCGTGAAGGCTGGATGAGACAGGGCGGAGTTCGACCGGCAGGACAGGTCCATGGCGGTGTGCGGGGGACCCTGCCGTCGCGGCGAATGGATAGCGTGGCTGCAGGCTGCTTGGCTGAGGCAGCGCAGGGGGCTCATCCTGGTGTTCGGGGCCGGCCGCCGGGACCTGGAATGACGCGAGCACGGTGGCCATGAGCTGCCCGTGTTGCGCGGCATCGACCCGCCGCGCGAAGAAGGAGCGGCCGTTGCGCAGGCCGTCCACGGTGAAGCGTATCGGCGTACCCGGGTCGCCGGGAAGCAAGAAGTAGCCGTGCAGCGAGTGGATCGCGGCAGTAGCCGGGACCGTGCGCCCAGCCGCCATCACGGACTGGGCGAGGATCTGGCCGCCGAATACCCGGCGGGTTGGGTAGTCGAGGCTACGGCCGGTGAACACCTCCGCCTGGAGCGCGGTCCCGGGCAGATCCGGGCCCTGCCGTGTGTCCACCGGATCCAGCTCCATGATCTGGACGAGGTCATCGGCCACCGTTGCTCCCTTCGGGAAAACCCCCGCGTGAAGACGGGTGGTAGCCGCATTCCGGGTGGCACGAGGGGTTCGTAGCGTGATTTCCGGACGGCACTGGGGGAGTACCCCAGGCCGTAAGGAGGTCACACGTGATCGAGGTCCGCAGTCTGACCAAACACTACGGCTCCACCGTTGCGGTGGACTCGCTCAGCTTCGACCTACGGCCGGGCATGGTGACCGGGTTTCTTGGCCCGAACGGATCGGGAAAGTCCACCACCATGCGCCTCATCGTGGGTCTCGACGCTCCAGACGCCGGGCAGGTGTGGATCGGCGGCCGCCGCTACCGTGACCTGCGCTGGCCCCTCCGCGAGGTCGGGGCCTTGCTCGAGGCCAAGGCGTTCCACCCGGGGCGGAGCGCCCGCGCCCACCTGAGCGCGCTGGCGGCCAGCAATGATATTCCGCGATCCCGGGCCGAGGAGGTGCTCGCCATCGTCGGCCTTACCAGTGCCGCCCGGCGGCGGGCGGGGACGTTCTCCCTCGGCATGGCACAACGGCTCGGCATCGCCGCCGCCCTGCTCGGCGACCCAGGGGTCTTGCTCCTGGACGAGCCGGTGAACGGCCTTGACCCCGAGGGCATCCGCTGGATCCGCGGCCTGCTGAAGTCGCTCGCCGCGCAGGGCCGCATCGTCTTCGTCTCCAGCCACTTGATCAGCGAGATGGCCCTGCTTGCCGACCATCTCGTGGTGATCGGCCAGGGACGGCTGCTCGCCGACACGTCGGTCACCGACCTGTCCTCCCGCGCCCCGTCCCTGGAAGAAGCGTTTCTTGACCTGACCGCCGGTCGCACCGACTACGGCGCGTCAGACCACATGTCAAGCCGAACGGCTGGCGCGACGGTGGCACCACGAAGGGAAGAGTCATGACGACCGCGCTATCTTCACGGCCGCCCGCAGGGCGCTACAGGTTCCGGCACGTGGCCGAGATGGAGTGGATCAAGCTGCGCAGCCTGCGCTCCACCACGTGGACGCTGCTGTTCGCGGTGGCAGGCACCGTCGGCGCCGGAGTAGCCGCCGGTCTCAACACCAAGAATGCGAACGGTGACCCGACGAACAACATCCTGGCCGGCGTCGCTTTCTCGCAGATCGTGATCGGCGTCCTTGGTGTGCTCACGATGACCGGCGAGTACTCCTCTGGGATGATCCGGGCGACACTGGCCGCGACCCCACGGCGGCCGCTGGTGCTGGCCGCCAAGGCGTCGGTGTTCGGAGCGGTTGCGCTGGCCGCTGGCCAGATCGCCACCTTCGCCGCGTTTCTGGCGGGCGTTGCCTTCCTGCGGTCCACGGTGCCGCATCCAGCGCTCAGCCAGCCCGCGGTGCTGCGTGCCGTGGTACTGAGCGGCGCCTACCTGGCCCTGATCGGGCTGATCGGGCTCGGCCTGGGAGCCATCCTCCGCCATGGTGCCGTAACCATCACGACGCTGGTCGGCGCGATTTTCGTGCTACCGGCCTTCGGGCTGGCGCTGACACCTGCGGGCAAGTTTCTGCCCGAGCTCATCGAGGCGAATTCGCTGGGCGCGGTCAAGCCCGTCAGTGGCTACTCGCTGTCGCCGTGGATTGGTTTCGGCATGATCTGTGTGTACGCCGTGGTCGTGCTCGGGATCGGCGGCTGGCTGCTCGTCCGCAGAGACGCGTGACAATGAACTCATGGGCACTGCGCGGCCGATGGCCGCACCAAGCGCGCGTGCGCCGCGCGGGAGCGCGATGACGGTGCTCTACCGGGTGATGCGCGAACCGTTCAGCCGCCGCGCGCGGCGTGAGTTCTTGTTCTGCTTAATCGAGGGTCCGCTCGCGCTCAGCCTTATCGCGGTGCCGTTCGGTCTAGTCGGCGCGACCGCGCAGCTCGCACCGGGAAGCGAGGTTGTCGCGCAGCGGTGGGCCCTTGGCGTCCTACTCGCCGAGTCCCTGGTGCTCGTCATGCTGGCGCCACGTGTCGCCCGCATCCTGGCTGACATCCACCGCGGCCTGGCGGCGGTGCTCCTCGGGGAGCGGGTGGCGCTGCCGCCGGCCCAGCATCACGGTCACGGCCTACTCGGCTGGCTGCGTGCCGGTCTCGGTGACGGCCCAGGGTGGCGGGCGGCTGGGTACCTGGTGGCGAAGCTGCCCGTCGCGGTGCTCGAGCTTTACGCCGCCTTCTTTTTCGCGATCGCAGGCCTGATCGACCTCACCTACCCGTTCTGGTTTAGATCGTTCCGCAATCACCCGCCGAGCGTGCACCTGAGCCCGGCGGCGGCCCTTACCCCGTTCGGTGTGTTCCACGTAAGCACCTTTGCTGGCACGTTTGTCGTCTTCGCAGGCGGAGTAGCGATGGTCCTCGCGGCGCCCTGGGTCGCCACGGGGGCTACCTCGGTGGATCGATGGCTGATGCGGAGCCTGCTCGGACCCGGGCGGCTAGCCCAGCGGGTCGCGGACCTCGAGCAGACCCGGGCGCTGGCGGTCGAGGATTCCGCGGCGCTGCTGCGCCGGCTCGAACGTGACCTGCACGATGGCGCGCAGATCCGGCTGGCCGCGCTCGCGATGAACCTCGGCATGGCCAGGGAGAAACTCGGCGACGGCGGCGCCCCGCTGGACGTCGCCGCGGTCCGCGAGCTTGTCGACGCCGCCCATCAGGGTGCCAAGGACGCGCTGATCGAGCTGCGCAACCTCGCCCGGGGCATTCATCCGCCCGTGCTCGACAACGGCCTGGCCGACGCGCTGGCCACCCTCGCCGCGGGCAGCGCGATCCCGGTCGAGGTGACCACCGCAATCCCAGACCGGCCGACTCCGGCGATCGAGACGATCGCCTACTTCTGCGCTGCCGAGCTGCTGGCGAACGCCGCCAAACATAGTGGCGCTAACAAGATCCATATCGAGGTGTCTGGGCGCGGGGAAGTGGCTGGGCGCGGGGAAGTGGCGGGCCGAGGCGAACTGGGTGGCCGGGGCGAAGTGGCGGGCCGAGGCGAAGTGGGTGGCCGCCGCGAAGGGGGTGGCCGCGGCGACGTGCTCCGGGTCTGCGTCAGCGACGACGGCCGCGGCGGAGCGGACCCAGCGGGCGGCAGCGGTCTGTCCGGGCTCGCGCAGCGGGTGCGAACCGTGGACGGCCGCATGGACATCGCGAGCCCGGCGGGCGGGCCGACGCGGATCACCATCACGCTGCCCTTGCGCGCGTGAGAGCATCCATTGATGCGCGTCGTGATCGCGGAGGATGCGGTCCTGCTGCGGGAGGGTCTCGTCCGGCTGCTCGACGATCGCGGCCATCAGGTGTGCGCCGCCGTGGGCGACGGCGACGCGCTGATCGCCGCTGTGGCGCGGCATCACCCCGATGTCGCGGTGGTGGACATCCGTATGCCGCCGACGCACACCGACGAGGGCCTGCGCGCCGCGCTCGACCTGCGCCGTGACCATCCGCGAACCGGCGTCGTCGTTTTTTCCCAGTACATCGAGACCAGGTACGCGGCACAGCTGCTTGAAGGAAACCCCGCGGGGGTGGGCTACCTGCTCAAGGACCGGGTCGCGGACGTGGCCGAGTTCGTCGATGCACTGACCAGGGTCGCTGCCGGCGGGACCGCGCTTGACCCGGAGGTGGTCCGCCAGCTCCTCGGGGCCAGCCGCCGGGCCGACGGCCTCGCGGCGCTCTCGCCGCGCGAGCGCGCGGTGCTCGCCCTGATGGCCGAGGGACGCTCCAACGCGGCGATCGCGGCGCACCTCACCGTCTCGGGCGGAGCGGTCGAAAAGCACGTGGCCAGCATCTTCATGAAGCTAGGCCTGCCGCCCTCGGAAAGCGACAACCGCCGGGTGCTGGCCGTCCTGCGCTACCTCCGGTCGTGAGCCAGCAAGCGCTGTTCGACCCGCTCCTGTCTAAACCGCACCGGGCGCAGGGCCCGTGTAGACAGCCCGGGGACGCAGTGGGACCGGGTTGGCGTACTGCTCCACGGCGTGGGCCAGCCATCCGGCGGTACGTGCGACCGCGAAGATCGTCTCGCCGGCGCCACTGATCATCTGGGCGATATCCGCAAGGGTGGCGAGTGCGAAGTCGATGTTGACTTCTGGCAGCCGACGGCGACGGGCCTCTGCGAGAACCGCCTCGGCGACGACGAGCCGCGGGTGGCCTGGTACGGCTGACCGAATGCGCTCGAGCAGAAAGCTCGCGCGCCTGTCGATTGAATAAACGGGGTGCCCGAAGCCGGGGACCCGTTCGCCGCGGCGCAACCGTTCCCCCACGACGCGCGCGGCCTGAGCGGGATCGCGGATCTCGAAAAGCAGGGCCTCCGCACCGAGCGATGCGCCGCCGTGCAGCGTGCCGCTGAGCACGCCGAGGCCCGCGGTGACGACGGCGTATGGATCGGCACGCACCGACGCGGCCACCCTGGCGGCAAGCGTAGATGCCGCGAGTTCGTGATCGGCAAGCAAGACGAGCGCAGCGCGTAGCACGTCGGGAAGGCCCGGTGCCTCCGGCCCGCGGACCAGCTTTCCGCACAACCGGTCGGCGATCGTGCTGCCTGAGGATTCTCCGGGGAGACAATCGACCATCCCCGCGATCAGATTCTGGCCAGCTGCCACGACGGCGGATGGATCAAGGTTCAGCCGCAGTGGATCGGTGGCCGCAAGCGCGGTGGTGATGACCTGGAGCCGTTCGAGCGGGAGCGTCTCGCTGGTCAGCCCGGACTGCGCTGCGCGTCCAGCGGCAGCCGCCTCCCTCGTGGCCCGCCACACCGGAGCAGCCCTGCCCTGGCGGCCGGCACTGACCGTGGCCGGGGTCGCCGACGCCGGGATCGCCGACGCCAGGGTCGCCGACGCCGGGGTCGGCGACGCCTGGATCGCCGTGGGTTGGATCGGCGGCGTCTGGCTCCCCGCGGCCGGGATCGATTCGGTCTGCGCCGGCGGGGTCTGGGTCGCCGTCGCGGGGATCGATTCGGTCTGGATCGCCGAGGCCGGTGAGTCTCTCCATCGGTTAGTCCAGAGCCATTCAGCGACTGCCTCGAAACTGCATGACCTGGCCAGCTCGAGCGAATCGACGCCCCGGTAGTAGGGGCGCCCATCGCTCAGCGCGGTGATCTTGCTCTCGATGACGAACTCGGACGGGCTCACCTGCCGCCGAGGCCTGCCGCGCCGGGCGAGTTGCTCCACCTCTTCCGCATCGAAGAGGCTGCGTCCCTCCAGCGACCTTCGGCGGCCCAGGACTCCGCGGCTGACATAGGCGTAGAGGGTGCCAGGCTTGACCCGGAGCCGCTCAGCCGCTTCCGCCGTTCCGATCCACTCGGCGGCCCGGCTCGTCGGGCCACCGGCGTCAATGGTCGACCGCGGATTCGCAGGGATCTGACTCTCCGCCGAGGTCACGTTACTCTCCGCCATACTGATCTTAAATCTCCCTTGGACGTGGACGCTTGGTTCTGGCGGGATGTCCATGATCCACTGGCACGGAGACTTTTCAGCTGAATGTGCTGAAAAATCTCCGACGCAAGGGATCAAGCTGGCCTGGGGGGCCCAGCGACCGGGCCCCGGATCTCCGTGGGTGGCCACCCAAGAGTAGGATGAGTTGATTTTAATCAATATTGATTCACATGCGCATGGTGTGTCAAGTTGGGAAGTGCGTCACCTGACACCAGAACGACAGGAAAGGCACACCATGCCGCGCATCCACTTCCTGGACGTCACCAACCGCGACGGTGTCCAGACGGCCCGGACCGGGCTGTCCAAGTTCGGCAAGACGATGGTCAACTTCTATCTCGGCAAGCTGGGTGTGGCCCAGTCAGAGATCGGCTTTCCCGCCCTGTTTCACGAGGTCCCCTACTTCCGCGCGCAACTCGCGCTCGCCGAAGCTGGTGCGTTCGGCGACCTGCGCCTGTCCGGTTGGTGCCGCGCGGTCCCCGCCGACGTGGACAAGGCCGTCCCGGTGGGCCTCGCCCACTACAACCTGTCGATCTCCACATCCGATCAGATGCTCAAGAACAAGTTCCGCGGCCGGCTGGACCGCGACGCGATCATCCGCGAGATGACGGCAGCCGTCCAGCACGCCAAGGCAGCGGGCGCGCGAACAGTCGGCGTCAACGCCGAGGACGGTTCACGGACCGACGAGGGCTTCCTCGCCGAATTCGCGCTCGCCGCCAAGGAGGCGGGCGGGGACCGGGTGCGCTACTGCGACACGATCGGCGGGGACACGCCGCAGCGGATCCGCGAGCGTTTGGCCAAGCTGGCGAACATCGCCTGCCTTCCAGTCGAAACCCACTGCCACAACGACCTGGGCCTCGCCGTGGCCAACTCGATCCATGGTGCGCTCGGCGACCTCGACGCCGGGCAGGATGCGTGGGTCAACACCTGCATTAACGGCATCGGAGAACGGTCAGGCAACGCAGACCTGCTCTCCTGCGTGCTGGCGTTTCGACACGGCTTCGGCGTGAGCGACAGGGCCGACATCGGTGACCCGCTCGACCTGGCCTGGGGCAGGCGGTTCTCGCTATGGGCGAGTTACGCCCTCGGCCAGCCGCTGCCGGCTAACCAGGTCGGCGTCGGCCGCAACGCCTTCGCCCACGAGTCAGGAATTCATGCCGACGGCGCGCTGAAGGACCACCGGAACTACGAACTGTACGACGACGAGGCGCTCGGCCCGTTCCCACGCGACTGGCACACCCGCCAGGGCCGCGTCGTCCTCACCGGGGAGTATGGCGGCAGAGCCGGCTTCCGGCATGTCATGGAGGCGCTCGGCATCGAAGTCAGCGACGAGGACCTGACCCTCAAACTCCTACAGCTCTGCGGCGCCGCCACCGGCCGCCCACTCACCGACGACGAACTACGCGTCATAGCCGCGTACCCGCACCAGCTCGCGCTGCTTTATCCTGGTCTGCTCAGCTAGCGGGCCGCCGCACCGCAGGCCCGTGTCACCGCGCGCGAGCCGTTCGGTACCTATTATCCCGAACGGCTGCCGCGGGCGCATCGCCTGCCATGCTTGGTGCTCATGGCTGATCTGACGCAACAGATCCAATATGTGCGTGACGCAACCCGGCGGCTGCTGGCCGAGCTCGACGGGATGACCGACGCCGACGTGCGGCGGCCCTCACTGTGCACCGGCTGGACGGTCGGCCACGTCCTCACCCACATCGCTCGCAACGCCGACGGCCTGCGGCGCAGTGTGGAGGGCGCACGGCGCGGTGAAGTCGTGTCCATGTACGACAGCGTGCAGTCGCGTACCGCCGACATTGAGGCGGGCGCGGCGCGCCCGCGCGCTGAGCTGGCCGCTGATATCGCTGCTACGGCCCAGGCGCTCGACGACAGCTGGTCAGGCCTTGACGCCGCGCCGTGGGACCGCGACATGCTGCACCGCCTCGGCAGGCGGCCCATCAGACAGACACCGGCCATGCGCTGGGGCGAAGTAGAGATCCACCATGTTGACCTGGCCGGCGCCTATCGCCCGAGTGACTGGCCACCGCCGTTCGTTGCGTACCTCCTTGACCACGCCCCCGCGAGCGTTGGCGACCGGCTGCCAACGGGGGTGGCCCTCGATCTCGCGGCGACCGACACCGCCACAGGCTGGTCTTTCGGCAGGGCGGACAGCAGGCGGGTGGCCGTCAGCGGCCCGTCGTGGGCGATCGCCGCGTGGCTGCTTGGCCGGTCAGGCCCGGTCACCGCGTCGCTGTCGGTTGTCGGCGGTGAGCTACCGGAACTTGCCGCTTGGGGCTAGGCCATGTCTCGCAGATCTTCGGCGGCGCGGATCGGCGCCCAGACGACGACCGGCGGCGTTGTCGTCGTCGCCGATAGGCAAACAGGCTCTAAGGTGCCGACGCCGGTGGGGGGCCGAGCCCGGCCAGGCGGCATTGCGGCTGGATAAGACGCGATACAGTGTCGTGGCGGGCGAACGCGGCCTGGCATATCGCCTGGGCACGGGTGCCGCAGTCGTGCATGATCGATCCGCCCATGGAACTCGGCACGTTAACCGTGATGCAGCCGTCGCGCGAGCGGTCGTAACTCCCGGGACTTGTTGCGCTCCAGATCCCGACGCCAGCCAGGCCGGCCGCCACGAGCCCGCCCACGGCCGCCATCATCTGCTTGTGGCGTCGCGTGAGCGGTCCCGCAACCCGCTGCGACCTGCCTTCCATGACTGCCGAAGTATATGCGGCCGGTCAGAGCCGAACCCGCTGCGTGGCAGATGTATCTTTCCGGGCGTGCCTGTCTCCAGCAATAAAAGGGTGTGCGCCCCATGCGCATCCACTGGTCTGGAGGTGGCCATGACTGCGCCTGTTCCCGATCCTGCAAACGATCCCCCTGTCCAGGCGCCCGTCAAGGGTGGGCCGTGGCCGGCGAAGCCGACGTACGACCGCGGCGTCGCCATCCAGGCTGCCTTCGAAGGTGCCGTGGCGAAGCTGTGGGCGGCGGATTCCTGGCTCAATCCCCGCACCGGCTGGCGGGAACTCAACGCTGACCTGGTCCTGGAGGGTGGCGGGGTGAAGGGCATCGGCCTGGCCGGTGCGATCCTGGTCCTCGCCGAGGCCGGTTACCACTTCCCGCGCGCCGCGGGCACCAGTGCCGGGGCGATCGCCGCCGCACTGGTCGCCGCGGTGGAGAAGTCGGGCCAGGACATGAGGGTGTTGCGCACGTACCTCGACGAAATCGACTACACGCAGTTCATGCATGTGGGGACGCTCCGCCACGCCTTTGAGCGGCTCGGCGGCCGGTTCGCCAACATCTGTGAGCTGATGTTCCACTGTGGCCTGTACAGCGGGGACTACCTGCGCACCTGGCTTCGTCCCAGACTCGCCGAATGCGGCGTTTCCACCTGGGCCGATCTCGCGATCAGGCCGGAGGACGACCCGGACATGAGCCAGCCGGAAGGGCAGCGGTACCGGGCCGTCATGCACGTCTCCGATATCAGCCGTGGCAGGCTCGCCCGGCTGCCCTGGGATTATGACGACTACTACGGGCTGCCAGCACGCGACCAGGAGGTGGTTGCGGCGGTGCGGGCGTCCATGTCGATCCCCTTCTTCTTCGTCCCCGTGCGCACGGCGACCCACCCAGCCGAGACCAGGCTGCCGGGAGGCAAGGTCCTGCGCTGGCCGGGCGGAACGGTCACCTGGGTGGACGGCGGGATGCTGCTGAACTTCCCGATCAATGCCTTTGACCGCGCCGACGGCCGGCCACCGCGGTGGCCCACGATCGGCATCAAGCTGTCGGCGCAGCCGGCCGGCCAGCCAACCGACGTGCCCGTGGACACCTCGGTCGAGGAGGGCTACCGGTGCCTGAAGACCATGATGAGCGAGTGGGATCGCTTTTACGTCCAGCAAACCACCGCGGACCGCACCATCTTCGTCATGAACGGCGGAATTCCCGCCACCAAATTCGACCTGACGACAAACGAGCAGCAAACCCTGTTCCTCAACGGCGCGAAGGCCGCGACCAACTTCCTGATCAAGTGGGCGGACGTCGGCCACGTGCCGCGCAGCACGCAGCAAGCCGCTGCCGCCGAAGCCGAATCGGCCGGGCATATGCAACCCAAGGAACACCAATGACCGCGAGTCCGGCTCGTCGACCCGACGCGACCCCGACCCACCCCGCCGCCGCTTAACGTGCTGGCTGGACGACCGCTGCCGAGCCGCCACCCCGCCGGACCGGCTCGGCGGCCGCGAGCACCTGGTCATTCGCCAGGAATTCCAGGCCGGTGGCGGCGCCAATATCCGAACTGATCTTGATGCTGGGATCGAGCGGCGAGGTGTCCACGATCGCGAACGACTGCCCAAGCTGCTCCAGGCCGGGCGTGGTTGGCTCGGCGATGAACGCAGGTTCCGCCTGGGTGGTAGCGCTGTTGCGCTGCGAGGCTCGCGGCGCGGCGATCGCTTCCGGCAGCGTCATGCCGAAGTCGATGCGCTTCAGCAGGATCTGAAGCACCGTGGTGATGATGGAGCCACCACCGGGGGAGCCGACCGCGAGCCACGGCCTGCCGGCCTTGAGCACGATTGTCGGCGACATGCTCGACCGAGGCCGTTTGCCCGCGGCGGGCAGGTTCGGGTCGGGTACCCCGGCCTGCAGGGGCGTGAAGTTGAAATCGGTCAGCTCGTTGTTCAGTAGGAATCCACGACCCGGGACCACTATGCCGCTCCCACCGAGTTGCTCGATCGTGTTGGTGTAGGAAACGACGTCGCCGAAGCGGTCGGCCACCACGAAATGGTTAGTGTTTGTTCCCTCGTCGGGCTGGGCCGCTGTCGTCGGCTGAGCGGGCGTGCACCCGCCTGACCCGGCGAATGGATCGCCGGGCGCGACCGGGCTGACGAGTGCCTTATCCGGATTGATCAGACAGGCGCGCTGGCGGCCGAACGCCGGTGACAGCATCTGCTGCAGCGGTACCTCGACATAGGCGGGGTCGCCGATATAGCGGTTGCGGTCGGCGAAGGCGAGCCGAGTCGACTCCAGGTAGTGGTGCAGGGCCTGTACCGGGCTCATCATCGACAGGGCGAAGTTGGACAGGATGTTCAGCGCCTCGCCATCCGTTGTTCCGCCGCTGGACGACGGCGCCATCCCGTACACGTCGTACCCGCGGTAGTCCACGTGGGTCGGAGCCCGCAGCAGCGCGGCATACCCGCTCAGGTCATCGACTCGCATCAGCCCGGCCCGCGGCGTTATCGTCGCCCCGGGTGCGAGGGGCAGGTGCTCCACCGTATCGACGATGTCAGCGCCGAGCGGGCCGCCGTAGAAGTCACCAACGCCGCGCCGCCCGATCTCCTCATAGGTGCTGGCGAGCCCCGGGTTGCGGAAGGTCGAGCCGACCTCGGGAAGCTGCCCGCCGGGCAGGAAAAGCTGGCGAGTGGAGGAGAACTGCGCGAACCTCGCGGCATTCTCGCGGACCTGTTCGCGGAAGATGGCGTCGACAGGGAATCCCTGGCGGGCGACGCGCTCGGCCGGGCGCAGCACCTGGGCCAGGCTTTGCGTGCCCCACAGATCAAGCGCCTTCTGCCATGTCATCAAGGTCCCTGGCACGCCGACCGACAGGCCGCTCGTCACCGCGACGGGGAAGGACAGCGGTTGGCCCGTGGCCGGGTCGATGAAGAGGTCTGCGGTGGCCCGCTGAGGTGCGGTCTCGCGGCCGTCGATCGTAACGACCTGGTGCGCCCGCGCATCGTAATAGACCAGGTAACCACCACCGCCGATACCTGCGACAAACGGGTCAGCGACGCCCAGGGCCGCAGCCACGGCGACCGCGGCATCGACGGCGTTGCCACCATGGCGGAGCACCTCAAGGCCGGCCGAGGTGGCCGGGACATCATCGGACGCTACGGCGCCCCCCGAGCCGACCGCGACCGCCTGCTTGGTGATGGGCGCGCCGGTGCCCGCCGCTAAGCGGGCTGTTTCCGCCGATGCAGGCAGGCTGGGGGCGACTGAACTGAGCAGAATGGCGCCAGACGCCGACGCCGTTGTCAACGCGCTTACTAACACGCTTCTGCGGGACTTCATCAGCGTTCCTCCGGAGGTGCCGGGACCCGGCGGTGGTCCGGACCTATCCGTTCCGGGGATCGGCTAAACATCCGAACCCGGACCTGTCGCCAAGCTCAGGTGCGCAACGGCCCATTGCACCCGAGCCCAGGCGCGCAACGGGCCGTCGCATCATGAACGGGGTGGCTACAGCTCAGCCAGGGTGTCACCCGGTGCGCCTTACCTTCTCCTCAAAGGCGAGCAGGTGCCGCTTGCGCTCGAGCCCGCCGCCGTATCCGGTGAGGCTGCCGTCTGAGCCCACGACGCGGTGACAGGGCACGATGATCGCGATGGGGTTGCGCCCATTCGCCAGGCCGACCGCTCGGGCGGCACCGGGCTGACCGATCTGTGTCGCCAGCTCGCCGTAGGAGACTGTCTCACCATACGGAATTCGCCGCAGGGCCGCCCAGACCCGCTGCTGGAACGGTGTTCCCGCGAGGCCAAGCGGCACGTCGAACTCGGTGCGCTCGCCGTCGAAATACTCCCGTAGCTGGCGCGCGGCCTCGGCGGCAGGCGCGTCCGCGCGCACGGCGCGAGTCATGGTGCGGCCGATGGTCGACGCCGATGGACGGTGACGCTGCCGGTCCATGTAGAGGCCGGTGAGCGTGCCGTCGGCCACAACGAGGGTGAGGGGACCGATCGGGCTGTCGATCACGGCCTGGGTGCTGTCTGATGCCAGTGCGCTGGCACTCATCGAATCGTCCCTATCTGCTGGTGGTTGGAGCACTTTCCCGCTCGGTGGCAGCGGCGGTGCCGGAGCTGGGCCGCCGGTTGATGGGGTGGTCGTTTGCCGCCCACAGGTATTGCACCGCGTACGCGCGCCAGGGGCGCCATGCGGCGGCCCGCCCGGTCAACGCGGCGGGCCTGGTGGGCAGGCCGAGCTTTTGCGCGGCCAGGCGCACGCCGAGGTCGGTGGCCGTGAACGCATCCGGGTCGCCCAGGGCGCGCATGGCGATGGTCTCGACAGTCCACGGCCCGACGCCGGGCAGGGCTGCGAGCCGGGCACGGGCCTGCTGCCAGTCGCTGCCCACACCTAGATCGATCTCGCCGTCGGCCATGGTCTTTGTGAGCGTGGCGAGTGTGGCGCGGCGCGCTTGCGGCACGGCAAGTGCGGCCGGGTCAAGTGCGGCTTCGGCCAGAGCCGCCGGGCCGGGGAACAAGTGAGTCAGGCCGCCAGAGGGATCGGTAACAGGCTCGCCGAACGCGGTGACGAGTCGGCCTGTGTGCGTGCGCGCCGCGGCGATCGAGACCTGCTGGCCCAGGACA